>Ga0139314_100547_pt1 | contig 10301 bp, 9 predicted proteins | sample In2P11_FD_99376 | JGI IMG/M metagenome (GOLD analysis project Ga0139314, IMG submission 99376)
CCACCACAGAAAGAACAAGAAGAGAAACGAGGGAAAGGCCAAGCTGCTGAGCCCAAAACTGTGGGTGGAACAAAGGTACAAACACCAAGGGAGAAACGATTGTAGAGCAGGGCAGAGAGGATTGAAAAATTCCAAGCAAGTGAGGACATAACCAAGACAACCACACCAAAATTAAAAGGGAAGACACCTCTAGCCAAGCAGACCGAAACAGTGAAGACAGTTTCTACAAGAAGCCAGAAAATAGTTTCTACAGGAAGCCAGAAAACAGTCAACACAAGACTTTCTACAGGAAGTATGGAAATAGAGGAACAAAAAGGAGAAATCGCCTGAGATTTTAGCCAGGGAGGCAGCAACTATGCTGGCTACCCTTAGCACATCTCCAAAGAAAAAAGGGAAGTGAAAGAGGGAGCTTTCCATGTATTTTAAGGCAAGAAGGAGCATGCGGATAAAAACTGGCAAACCCCAGCGACCGTCAAAAGAGCCAATCACGATTTTAGACACCCCAGCTACACAAAAGGAGAGGTCTCCCTCAAAGGCATCCATCACCTATGAACGGGAAAGCCCGAAGACATCCACCTGGAGAGAAAGAATGAAAATGTTGGACACAAATGCCTCTATACAGGATGCTGAGACAGTTCTACAGGAGGCTGAGAATTCTCTAGGAAAAGGAGCACAGGCAGTGGGAAGAAGCAGAGAGAAAAGAATGGCTTCATGACCGAGAAGAGGACATCACTTCAGAAGCTTGGCATGATAGGGAGGCCAGCAGGGCCATCAAAGATGAGGAGATAGATTAGTTGCTCAGAGGATGAGCAACACTTTCAGTAGGGGGTGATGATGAGCCCCAAAAATGGATAATTATATGGGCTCATTCAACCTCCCAATTCGACTTAATCCACCATTCTCATTATTTTATTGCATGATTTTGATTATATTTATGCTAATAGAGTGAATGGGGTTAGTCATTATGCCAACAAGTCTAATGGGTGCTTTGTGCATATTTTTAGTTAATTTTGAGACAAAATCAAAGGTTTTAATGAGCACTTGACAGCCAAATTCGTGGAAGAACAAGGGAGAGGATTTGTAAGAAGGTGTCCCCTTCATTTATGGGCCCTTACCTCAAATTCTCCACCACCATCTCGGAGTTCAAGGGCCACCAAATCAATGATCATAAGGGCAGCCAAGCAAGTGCTAGTAAAAGTGTTGTTAACTATAAGTTTTGGCAGCCGAGTTCCTAAAGTTTAGGAGGGTTGTTGGGGTCCTCAATTTGTATAAATAAGAGGGCTTAGGGCCTCATTTCAATTAGTCACTTTGTAGGCAGAAGTTAGCTAGTTTGTAGTTCGATTTTAGTCATTTTTTAGGGAGTAGATTAGCGCTGCATTTTCAGCACATTTTCAAGTTTTCCTTGTGGACAGTTTTTGGAATGTAACTATTCTTTTGATCAATAAAGATGAATCTAGCTTTGCACCAACTCTAAATCTCTCTTAGGAGGTTGTAGCTCTTGGGCTTGGGCCCATCTCAAGTGCCCAGTACCTCCTTTGTTTACCTTTATGTGTTTTTGTTGCATTCTTAGAATAAAATCTGCTATTTAGATTTAAATCTTGTTTTGTTATTTAGGTTATTTTTTATAATTAAAAAGGCTTTTTATGTTCATATTGATTTGATAGGTTATTAACAGGGAAAATCTTTAGAAAAAGGCCATCAAGGACCTCTGATCTCACCTCTCCCTCAGTGGGATCATGAGCTGGGACAAAGGTGACCTTGCTGCCAACAAAAACATTGTCTTTGCTTCACCACGCAATCATTAGTGTTCGATTTTTATTTGCAGAATTTGGTTACATGTTCAGATTCTTGATTGCTTCATTGCATAGTTATTTCACATGGTTTCATTGCAGATAGACTTATGTTCCATTTCTTTGCTGTTATCTAAGTCAAATTAGGTCAAAGTAATTAGCTTCTTGATTTTCCAAGTCTTCATTTGTCTAATTCGAAAGATAACTTGCAGAGCGCCTGTAATACCTCTCCATCTACCTGTACTCCATCAATCCTATCTGCTCCATCCCCTAACACGGATTCTTGCCTCACGTTTTCCATTTTCTCACTTTGCCCTAATTCCCCATATCCTTGTGCAACATTGCTCCACTGCTTCTTGAACAAATCCCACCATCCTTACCACTCCTCAGCTCCATTCCCCAAGTTCTGGACCTCTTCACACCCCTAGCTCACCTCCCTACTCACTCCTTCATCTTTCTTCTTCCATCCATCCTCCAAAATCCCATTTCTGAACATCCTTTAGAAAAATTACAGACATCCTGTAGAAATTCCAGAACATCCTGTAGAACCCCTACAGACTTCCTGTAGAAGCTCACGAATGAGGTTTCTTGACAGCTAAACTCTGTGAAACTCTCTGGAAGGGTTTTAGGGACCCCTTAGGCCCTCTCTGAACCTTCTCGACCTCCTCCAATCATTTCCTCTCACCAATCCACCTCTGCACAGTCAAAAACAGTTACATCGCATGCATGATAATTCTGCCAACTTACTCAAAAATACAAAAAGATGTTTATTTTCATATTTCATTTCAGAAGTAGCTTAGTAACATGCATTTTACCTTTTTAAGAGTCAATGGCATTCCTTTCTGTAGCTTGCATCATTTTTCTTGCACCAGTAAGGTTAATCGGTAAAACTAGGGTTTGCTAGGGTTTGCATTTCCTTTCCACTTTCAGTTTCTTTCTACAAGTAGATTAGCCTCGTTTGAGTTAGCTTTCATCCATCAGTTAAAAATCTTCTTCTAAGAGCTCATAGAAGTTGGCTTAAGCCCCTAGCGGACTTGTGCCAGTTGATCAAGTGACAGTCGTGGCAAGAGCTAGTACTTGTGCATACAGCACCGTCGCTTCCAAGTTTGTTACGAACTACCAGGTTGATAAAATTAAAGAAGGGAGTTGTAGGAGTTGCAGCATTATTGCTGCAATACTGAGGCCCACCACCCCCCCCCCCAAAACAAAATTTCAGACCTGCAGTAAACAAAAACTTTCGGCCCCAACAATTGCCCAAAAACTTTGCACGTGTGAGAGATAGAGAACCTAGAAACTCGAATTAGGTCTTCCTAGAAAATTTGGTTCTTCTTCGGCTACTTTGATCTCTTTTCTTCCTATCTTCCTTGAAGATCAAACTTATTGAGTGAATTCTCCAAATAGGTCAAACTACCTCTCTATATATAGCCTTTCCACTGGGTCGAATTTCCCTAATGTAGGCCGACTTCATGGGGACAGGGCCAACTTGGTGTGGAGGCGACAAATAACATTTTTTACTCAAAAATAATTAATTTATACATGATACAAAAGCCCAAGAAGGGTCTAATAAAAATGACAATAACTCTAATGACTCGAGAAAAAACCTAAACACCTTCAATAGAGGCTTTGACCTAGAAAACATTGACCCAAGCATGAACCTCATGCTTTAATAAGTCATTTTATTTAATAATATTTTTTCTTTTGACAAGTACAATTATGAATATCAACACTAGTTACATTCTTCAACAAATATATGGATGAGTTATGGGAAAATATAATTTACTTCATAACTTCTTTGATTAATAGAATGCCAATAAAAAGAATTTGGAATATCGCCCACACATAAGCATAGAACATTCTGATGTGGATCGAGAAACATTTGTGCATATTTTGAAATATTGCATATGCTTACTTTCTTGAAGAAAAGTGATGTAAGTTATTTGATAAGTCATAATTTTTTCTTATGTTAAGTATGATGAAGATTATAAAGAAATTAAGTCTATGACATTTAAAAGTAATAGCTGATCATAAATAATGATGCAAGTTTTGAGGAAGATTTCATTATGAACCTATCAATGTCATAGATAATGAAGGCATCCTAATTTACTAGGAAATTGGAAAAACTGGGGAAAAACAAAGCATTTTAGAAGTGATAATAGATGAATAAGAATGGAACAAATCAACAAAGAAAACACCAAAGTGATAGCAAAAGGCATTGAAATACTTTCGTTAGTGCGTCATAAACAAAAACTAGGAATGGTATGAAGATGTAGAAGCAAAAGAAAGCTTCAAACATGGTGTAACTCGAAGAAAATGCCCAAAATTGTAAGTAAACAATGGACAACTCTGTGTCAATCACTGTTATAATGGGTGAAATTGAAGCATAAAATTTTATTAGAGAAATTTTGAGGTCTAAAATGAGCCTCCTAAAGAATATTATAAAACAATAGTAGTAATGATAAAATAGGAGCACTCGTTGGATGTAGAATTTAATTCCTCATCAAAGGAGTACCCATGTTGCATACTTTTGATGGACCCTTCTACACGAAAAATGATAAATGAATGAAAAAATGTGATTACAATCACACTTTTCATGTATTTTTCATTTTTCATGTAACAAGGTTCATCAAAAGTATGCAACATGGGTACTCCTTCGATGAGGAATTAAATTGCACATCCAATGAGTGCTCCCGCTCGAAATTTGAGTAAAACCATAGGGAGATAAGTTGAAAATACAAGTTGAAAAATTATTTTTTTTAATCTTTTTACTTTTTTATTCCAAAAATGGTGAATCGTCCCCAATGGTTGACATCATCATCTTGAATCCTATTTGTTCTTATAAAGTTGATTTTGGTTGTACATTTTGTTTTGATGCCCATTTTAGATTTCAAAATTTCTCTACTGTAAGAAAGCAAAATAGGAAACCAAGTGGCAACAATCAATGAAGACTAAGATGGATTCCATTCAATAAAAGAAAAATTGGGAGTGATAATAATTTCTGGAATGTAAGAAAGATATAGGTGTAAATGGCTTACAAAATTGATGAGAAATCTCATGGTATAGTGGATAAAATTAAAGTAGTATTTATAGAGAAATACCATACATAGAAAGTCAACGCTTGTGTTTGTAGCAAAGAGTAATATTAGCATGAACTTTTTAGCATTGGAAACTCAGTTAAGCAATATTTTCCATCAAATGGATGTGAAAACCATATTTTTAAATGGTTTTACATGTACCGTTTATATGGAGCAACTTGAAGGAATTGTAAAACTTGTAGAGCTTTTAGTATGTTGATTAAGGATTTAATCATATGGATTGTAGTAAGCACTTATGTTGTGAACATTTGGATTGATGAACACTTCATATAAAGTGGATGGAGGAAAAGTCCCTCTAATACAAACCTAGACATGAAGAAAATGAAATATGACTCCTCCCCGCCAACCCCCTCTCTCTCAAATATATATATGTGTGTGTGTGACTCTAGCACTTATAAGAGATAAAGTAGGATCCAAAGAAAACATTACGATGATGGACCTTGAATCCCTACAATATTATAATGGCCCATAGATCTAGTAGAAGATGAGGTGATCTTTGTCTAAAAAAAATTTATCCAATTGACTTTCCCATAAAGAGTGAAATTGAGAAATGATGAAGGGAATCCAATGTGTAACCTTGTATAGAAAATTAGTTGGAATTAATATTAATAAGGATATTACTTGTATTCACATAATAAAAACAAAATTATGTTATTAGAGTAACATTATAAAGAAAATAAAGTGGTTTTTATCCTTGGAAAAATAATGGTAATTTGGACATCCATCACTCCTCTCTATTACCACATATAGCCTAGCACATTGCCATAGCTTAGACCAACACTAAATAAAATGCCATTGTTTAGGTCCAACACCTTGATCTGATTTACTCTTTAGTAAAAAATGGTACACAATATCATGCCCCATGCCTTAAGGACCATTATTGATCCTCCTAAGTTTCAATTTGGCCCCCATTCTGACAGTGTGGTGGGTTCTATATTCAATGATTTTATACTCCAATTCACTATTCTACCATGGTTGAAACATATGAGAGGATTCTTGCCTTTGAGTTTGGACCCTTCCCTTATTTTCTTCACAAATTGTGCTAGTTTTGTTTCAGTATTGGAAACATCACTGCTACAATTAATTTTTTTTCCTTTTTTCGATGTTTTTGAAGCCTTGAATGCAACTTCCTTAGGGTTTGGGGTCCCTTTTCTCATTTCATATGCAATGAGAATCCCATGAAGTTCGTCCATTTTTAGGGTATACAAGTCCTTCATTTCTTCTATGGCACTGACTTTGGAATCAAACCGTTCTAGAAGTGATCTCAAAACTTTTTGGACAATTGTGTTTTCTTCAATGTTTTCACCTAGACCCTTGAGTGAGTTGACAACTTCATCCACTCGAAGGGAAAAGGTTGCAATGTCTTCTTCGTCATCCATTTAAAGACTCTCAAATTGTCTTGTATGAGTTTGGATTTTGGCCTTCTTGACCTTGGAGTCTCCATCATAAATAGCAATAAGCTTGTCCCACATTTCCTTAGCAAATTCACAATTCATAACTTTTGTAAATTCCGAATCGGAAATTCCACTTGTTATGGAATTTAGTGCTTTGGCATTTGCTATATAAATTTGTCTTTTGTCCCGATCTACTGGTGGAGAATATGGAACTTTATACCCATCTAGAACTGATTTCCATTAAATAAAATGTCGTCTTACATTTCCGAAAGGAAAAATTTATTCCATCAAATTGAGGGATTTTTCCTGAATCCTTATTGGTCATTATGACTAAGAATACTTCTTCCCGATGTTAGGCTGATTATGAAGAAGTTGGCTCTGAAACCAATTGTTGAAATACTAAGAGGGGGGTGAACAAGTATTTCAATCAATTTTTAAAATTAATGTCAGTTAAGATTTTCCACAATTACAACCAGAAAAATAAATAATAGGAATTTTATTAAGAACAGATGAGGACACCAATCCTCTTTTTACAATAAATTGAGTATAATAATGTTGAGGGATCCAATCCGCCAAGCTCCAACTTGGACTTCATGAGGCTCTAACCTTTAGGGCTCCAACCCTATCTTCAACAGGCTCCAACCTTTGTTTTTATGAGGCTCCAACCCTTCAACTTCCAACTTAGTTAACAACCAGAATGTATAAATAACTTACTTCGGGACTTCCTTCAATAGTCAAACAGTTGCTCCACAAGACTGCTCCAGAATTCCAAATTGTCCATTATCCAAGATCTAAATGAGAGTTTTCTTCACTATCCAAAGCTCCAAATACTTCACTTCAAAGTTTGCTCCAAATGCTGCCAGTAATTTGCTTCAAAAGATATCAATGGGCTACTTCAAAAGATTTCACTTCAACAATCACAGGTCTGAGATTCACTAGGCTAGTCTGAACTCCAAGAATGATAATTTGAGCTTCTCAATGGTCTATCCGAGCCTCTACAAGTGACAGGTTTGTGGTCACAGGTTCGATGCCTTGCAAACCTCCACAGGACTATAACTCTGAGCTTCCATAGGCAGACTACTCACACACCTGTCACACATATTTGAGCACTTCCAGAGGTGACAGTAACTTTGTCCCTTTAAGCTATCACAGGTCCAAGGCTCTACACAGATGATTGTCCACAGGTCTAAGCTGTAATGGTGACCGTTCTCAAGGTCCGTGCCCTCCACGGGTGAATAACCATAGGTCTGAGGTATCACAAATGAATAACTATAGGTATGAGGTATCACAGATCCTCTGTCTTGCAAATCCGAGCCTCTAACAGGTCTGTCCGAGCCACTAATCTGAACCTCCACAAGAGGTCTACACTTCTTCTACAGGTCTGAGGTGTAATCTAAGCTTGAAAGATTCAACACGGAATTTTCCCAAACAGATTTCTTCGTCCTCCTTTGCATCCTTGGTTCACGAGATGTGAACTCTTTTCCTTCTTCTTTCATGTGGTTGTCTTCACCGAATTGATGGCTAGAATGATGAGATCAACCTTATATTTATACATGTTTTTAACCTATAGCGAAATGACACATCCTTTTGAGGAGGAGTCAACTTGCACATGTAGGCTCATGTCGGCCAACATCAAAAAATATTATTCCAACTTGTAAAATCATTTTCTCTCAGCCTATGAGTTAGAATATGTGTAATAGCTCATTGGAAAGAGCTCAATGTATTCTACAAGCCTATGCCAATTCCATCATTAAATAAGGTCATTTTACCATCAATAAAATTATATTTGTGAATTGCCATCATTATTTTATCCATGGTAGCCTTTAGGGTTTCATCATATGCTAAGGCGTCTTCTTTAGGGCTCCAAGTGTGTTCTTCATTTAGAACATCTTCAACAAAGCTAGGGCTTCATCTTATTTGCAACCAACATTCATCCATGCATTAGTATCTTCATCAATGCTCATATTGACATCAATGACAATTTTGACCAATAGTGAAAACCTTATTTTTTTTCCGATAGTGACATTGTTTGGGGCTCACCCTGGATGGAAACTCTAGGGTCCTTTATCCTAATTACAAAAAAGAAGTTTTTGAAATTTTCCTACAAAGAAAAAAATAACGCTACAAGACATTATTTTTAAGCTAGATTCAGTAGTGCTAGAAGACATACAAGATATCTCAAAAATAATTTCTCAAGAAAGTAAAAAGGTGATACAAAATATGCAAAGGGAAGATGACAAAACCGCAGCTAACAAAAATGAATAAGTTACTTGCCTCAAGGACCACAACGAGAAATTATTAATGCAAATTAAAAAACTTAAAAATGACAAGAAATCCTTGAAAAACAAACTAAAAGAACTCAACACGAAAGATGTATCAAAGTCTTCACACATAACCATCCAAGTTGAATAAAAATGAACAAATATCGAGTCAATCAATATCGTAACTCAAGAAGATGACAACCCAATTAAATGGAAAACATATTCAGAAGTTGCACTTCAAACGATGAAAAATCCAAGTGAAGATTTTGTAACCAATTCAAAAACATCAAAATCTCAAGTAAATCAGAATATTGCCACACACATGTTAAAGGAAAGACAAACTAAAATAACTCCTTATCTACATCTAAATTACAAGAGTAGACATCCCAATTAGTCTATGTATTTGTATTTTTCTCAAAATAGAAACAACAAACTCATGTTCTCGAGAATAATGATATCAACATAATCCACACTGATAATAACAAATTATCTCAGCTATCAAGTAATTGTCAAGCTCCACAGAAGATTAAATTAGGACGGTTTGATTCCTTCTCAGTCCAACAATTTTGTTTATAACTTAGAGGGTCATATCGTCTTGTATTAACAAAGATTAAAGTACAGAGACAAGAAGTTATTCGAAATGGGAAAAGAGATCAAGCCTTTCTTCAGTAAGCTTTGAAGGCAAATATTTTTGAGGAAAGCAATGCTATGAATAAAATATAGATATAAATAATGTAAATATAAATAATAATAACAAATCATAAATAATGATTAATTAGTAATTAGTTAATGAAGAGGTATGTCCCTAATCACATGACCGTTTATGAAGGGACAACTACCTAAGGTATATAAGCAGGCCCTCGCTCTCATTTGTTATATATATTCTCATTTATACATTTTAAATATATTCTTATATCTTCAATGGAGATCTACATATTCCAAATATTTCGGAGTGTTTAACCTGCTATAATGAACATTGTTCATAACATTGTATCATAGCATTTCTCTGAGTATACGAACCTTGTTCATTACAAAATATGCCTAAACATTATGATTTATAATGTGTAGTTTGTGGATGAAGGCAGTGACCTAATGGCATCCTGTTTTAACTATTTGATTGGTTCAAATATTCAAAAGCACCCTAGCTTAAGCTTTGGAATTTGGCTTGGGGGTGATTGTTGCAAGTAAGACTTAATTGCAACTATCTACAATTGGATGGAGAGTTGTAGTCCCTATCTCAGTTGCCAACTCCAGCGTTAAACTCTAGATAAGTGTTTATAAATGTCTTCCTACTCGTTGAGTTAATGTTGAGTTGTTACATTGGTATTGTATACATTGCGTGAATGATTCATGGTTCACTGTGATTGGAATGGGAAATTCTAATGGATATATGCTCTGATGTTGTAGTGTTGCGCTAATATTCTCTATGTAGGAAATACACAAATACAATTATCTTTACGAGTGTTGTGTGCATTGAGTAACATCTTTGTATGTGGTATGAGCATTGGATGCTCATCTTGTGGCCTTTGGCCTATATTAATGTTCTTTTTATGCTCATTGTATGTCTTATGCTTGGAAATTTGATTTGGAATGAGTGCAATGATTATGGCCTGTCATAATGTTACCATGTGCCTGAATGTATGATAATGCATCTCATATGAACTGAAAAAGGAATCTCTTGTTTATCTGTGGAATGTTGATCTTTTAGTAACCTTCTTTGGGCAATGTATGCTTTCTGGTTGCCCTTATAAGTTTTGTCATGCT
>Ga0139314_100495_pt1 | contig 10294 bp, 9 predicted proteins | sample In2P11_FD_99376 | JGI IMG/M metagenome (GOLD analysis project Ga0139314, IMG submission 99376)
AACTTTTCTCTACATAAAAGTGCGTGAACTTTTCTCTACATGAAATAAACTTTTTCTCTGCATAAAAGTGCGTGAACTTTTCTCTACATGAAATAAACTTGTCTCTGCATATAAGTGCGTGAACTTTTCTCTACACTATAATTTATTATCTGAGATGAGTGGGTTTCCATCAAGTACAACATATGTATCATAATGCAAACACCATAGGACTATACAACTACTATTTGATGGAGAATTATCTTCCTTCTACTGAATCCACCAAATCAATTTCTACTCTGAAGCCTCTATGGCTTCACTTCCTCTGTGCGAACCACATTTCATAATCTTTCACACTAGGTTCTCAATTTTCTCAACATAAGCACCCCAACAACGCCATCTTTTTGGACATAAAATCCGAATCAAAATTTTGACCCATAGGAGCGAAATTATTTTCTTCATATCGGATGAAAACACTTATCTCAACCACACCACAAGCTGCCAATTCTTCTGTACTCTACAACACATAAAACTCTGAAATTCTCCTGAAATCATTTTCGAATTTTTCATACACAATTTTAATAAAAACATTGCAAAACTATGTGAGTTGTTGTTACAATTCTACTCACTCTCAATGCCCTCACAATGGAATTTACTCACACTCTGAATCAACCAACCAGCAAAACTATTTATTTTTTATTTTTTTCACATATGTAGAAGCCAAAATATCCTTAACAATTCTCCAAGTGAATACTAGAGGAAAATACCATAGTTATACCAATACCTGTGACACCTGTAACATGGTAATCTCCAAACCAATAACATGGGAAAATACCATGGTTATGTCAATACCAAGGACACTTGTACCATGGTAGTCTCCAAATACCACATGAAAATACCTTGGTTATGTCAATGACAAGACACTTGTACCATGGTAATCTCCAAACCCATACCACGGTAAAATACCATGGGAAAATACTACAGTTACGTAAATACCATGGACCCTATACCATGGTAATACCAATACCATGGTAATATCAATACCTATGACACCAATACCAAGTGTTGACCTGGAACACACACAAACCAATACCAAGGTAATACAAATACCAGGGAACCTATACCATGGTAATATTTTACTCATTCTCAATAAAATACCAAGTTAAACCATTTAGTTTCCATACCAAATACCATGGGAACCATCCTTGGTAACAGTGTATAACCGAACAATCATATGCATAACCAATTCATAGCCAAACACCTCACCACCATCCAACTCTATGCAACAACATGATCACAACAACATGACATCCTCTGCTCACACTTTGTATGCAACACATGCAGATCATAGATCTATCCACATATCTCCATGTTGGTAGAAATTCCAAGGACCATCTACACATCATCCATACACAAGCCTCCTGCAACCACACATGCACATGCATAACCACCTCACTTGCAACCCAAGAAACCCAGTTTACATCAATTCCAACCATCAACGCATATGAAACACTATAACACACATCAATGCCAACAATATCCCCCTTTGGAATTGATGAAAACCCTATTTGAAACAATCATCTGAATCTATCCTCTAAAAATTAATCAACATCTTCATATTCTCCCCTTTTGACATCAATGGCAAAGGGCTAGATATGTCGAGGAAAAATGTTATGTGCTCCTCCACATGAAATTTCCTCCATCAACAAAACAAAATCTCCACTCAATATCATATGTAGATGACGAACACTGGGATAACAATAAAAATCCTCCACATAACAAAAAAATATGTGCAATAAACTCTCCCTGGACACAAGCTAAGATCGATCAACAACACACTAGTGAAACAACATATATCTTGAATTAGTTGTAGTAAAGTATGTAACTCGCATGGAAGCATGACAATAAGAAACACCAAAAATGACTGAAACAAATGCTCTCTTTCCTAAAGTAGCAACAACATAATCGACATCATAATAGTAATATCAGATCCAGTCACCAACATATAACATCAACAACATAATGTTACCAACTAGCAGCAACAACTCCGATCAACTCCATGGCAGCAACAACATATATCCAACCAACTTTGAAACAACAAAATCCAATGCATCCTCTCCATAATGTACTTTTGAGCAATAGAAAAATCATATATCAACAACAACAATGAGTATCTAGAAGAAACATCTCTCTGAAGTAGACATGGTAGAAGAAAATACATGATGAGAGGTAACAAAACTATGACCAACCATACTCCAATGAATGCAAACATCTCCATGGCGGAATGGAAACTGATATATATATATATATATATGCAACAACTGCACCTGATATAATTACAAATGAGATGCGATAAAGTTTCAGATCTGTACAAAGGAATTTTATAATGTATTTTCATATATCTCGAAATAGCACCAATGCGATAAAACTCAGACCTCAAGGGGTTTGGGAATGAAAATGTATATCATTTCAAATCTGCCCAAGGCCATTTTTATGTTATTTTCACGAGTTTAATGTATTTCTAAAATACAAAGGGACAGGCCATTGGGACATGTGATAGCCACTTATAGGCAGACCCGATAAGAGAATAGGGCGCAATTCTAAAGATTTGAAGTCTGGAAGACTGTGTTTTGGCATATTTTCTCAATTTCAAATACATTTCTCTCTATTAAAACAAAGTGGCTGGTTCATGGGTTCCAAAGACCTGAGGCACTCTTACGTTGCAGAACCTCCCCTTTATGTGTTATGTAGTGATTGTGTAATGCTAGAAGAGGGATTCGAGTAGATAGAGGCCGGAAGACAAAAAGTCGAGAAGGAGAAACAAACAGGCAACCTAGGTTGGCTTTAAAGCCACAAACAAAGAGTAAATAGAGTAGGTAGTATTGAAGGTAGTGCCAAGACAGAGAGCAAAGACAGAGACAGAGAGTGATTGAGAGATTCTGTGTACTCAAAGAAGCTTGAGAGGTTCAATCGAACTCTTGCTGTTGTATCTGTTGTGTGTTGAGACTCAAGTTGAGCTCACACTGTTGTAAAACTCTATTCTGAAGACATAATAGAGAGGTCACCACTGAAGGCTGGACCAAGTGATGTAGCCCATGAGTATTGGGTGAACTCCTTATTAAACTTGTTGTGTTTATATGTGTTTGTCTATTATGCTTCTTTTACTACTTTATTGTCTATGTATTTCACAATCTTATCAGTCCATTGCATAAAATAACATAGGAAAATCCAATCACATGAGTATGTAATACCTTATTAATTGTCTTAGATCTCATTATCAGATCAAACATCTTAGGAGAAGAGAGAGTGACACCCCCACCATCAATGTTATTGGTCAATTATCTCATTTGATGTTAGGGAGAGTGATTTGTCCAAAATATTTATACCCTGGAAGTCTAGTAGTAGATGTGCACATCGATGGCATCATTGTCCCTAATATCCTAATTGAGCTTGGGGTTGCCATCAATGTGATGACTAAAGAAACCATGCAAAATCTAAACCTCCAAGGAGGAGATATACCTGAAGTACATCCTGAGGGAGTTTTTGACGATGTCATGGTCTCCATTGACCCTTGGGAGTATCCTACTGACTTCTTAGTTCTCCAGCTCAAGACCAAGTTCAATGGTTATCCTCTCATCTTGGGAACGCCTTGGCTAGCAATTGTTGATGCTTACATTTGTTATAGGGCTAGGAACATGACCATTAATAATGGACATTTATCCAAAAAATTGGTATTGTATCCTCTTGCTCATTCATCCATTGAGCATGACTTACACTTGTGGAAGAGGAGGAAAAATATGAAGTGTATCATACAACATACTACCCAAATTTTACCCTAGATGTTGTTATAGAAGTAGGGAAACCTCATGAAGGTGACCTCATTGACCAGATCCTACATAACCAACCCCCCAATATCATGCCTCTTGATGAGTTAAGTGAAATAATACAAGAGTAGTCCTTGGACCAAGTGATGCTCAATAGATCCAAGTCCTACACCTATTAAATTTGCGTAAATTGGCTATCTAGAACATTTAAGATTAACCCCTCACTCTCATCCAACCAGGAAGAGAAATTGTACAAGATGTTGAGAGAACACTTAGATGCCTTTTCATGGAACTATAAAGAAATTAAGGGGGTGCATCCCTATGTTTGTAATCATCACATCTACATCAAGGAGGGATACAAACTTGTGCACCAGCCTCAGAGAAGAATGAACCTAGCCCTCAAGGACATAGTAAAGGAATAGTCACAAAAGTTATTGGATGTAGGGTTCTTATACCTCATCTTAGATAGCGAGTGGGTGTCCCCTTGAGTCTTACTCCTAAAGAAGAATGGGAAGTGGAGGATTTTTGTGGATTACAGAGAACTAAAAAACGACCCAAAGAAAGACCATTTTTCTTTTCTTTCATTGATCAAGTTTTAGATAGTCTTGCATGGAAGAAGTTATTATCTTTTGTGGATGGCTTTAGTGGTAACAACCAGATCAAGATCAACCCTTAGGACCAAGACATTACTACATTCACATGTACTTTGGGTACCTTTGCTTATAGGGTCCTCTAATTTGGTGGACGCAATGCCCCTACAATTTTTCAAAGCGTAGTTCTGACCATATTTTCTCAGATTGTCCATCACATTATGGAGATCTACATGGATGATTTCACTCCCTATTCATGTGACATCCTAGAGGCCCTCTCTTATCTGGGTAAAGTCCTGAGAAAATGCATTGAAGTGGACCTCTCACTGAGTCTTGAGAAATGTGAATTCTAAATGAATGTAGGGACTATCCTTGGCCATTCAATAACTTAGGAAGGGATACAAGTAGACCCAAACGAGATTGAAATCATAAAAAGTATCCCAAATCCTCAAAATCACAATGTTGTTAGTAGTTTCTTGGGGTTAGATGGATATTATAGGATTTTTATCAAGGATTTTGATAAAGTGGCCCCGCCATTGTGTGGATTACTAATCAAGGACTCAGAGTCCTAGTGGACAAGTATATTTCAAGAGGCCCTGGATATCTTGAAAGATAAGTTGACCACTCCACCCATACTTGGGGTCCCAATTGGGCTATTCCTTTCCATATCCATACTAATGCATCAGACAAATTTTTGGGGGAAGTCTTGGGGAAATAGATGATAAGTTACCCTATGCCATTTATCTAATTAGTAAAATTATCTCTAAGGTTGAATTGAACAACATTGTCACTGAAAAAGAGCTCTTAGTTGTCGTGCATTCCTTATAAAAATTTAAGAACTGCATCACTAGATACCAAACTTTTTTGTGTACTGATCATGCAAGTATTAAATATTTGTTGAATAATCTAGGTGTGAATTCTAGAATCATTAGTTGGTTGTCATTTTTACAACAATTTGATTTGACTGCCATTGACAAGCCAGGAAAAGAAAATGTAGTTGCAAATTTATTTGTCTAGACTTACATTTCTTGCAGGTGATGAAGGGTTGGTCGATGATTAGCTTCTGGATGATCACATAGTTTTTATCTCAGTTATCTCTCGCTAGTTTGCTAACATAGCCAACTACTTAGTTTCTAGGACATTTCCTCCAAACCTGTCATCCAAGGAGAAGAGAAAAATTGTAATGATAAGTGCCCCTTTCACCTGGATTGGGGAAATATTTTCAAGCTAGGACTAGATCAGATTTTAAGGAGATGTGTCATGGAAGAGGAAGTATTTGACATCCTCTCAGTCTACCATGATGGGCCCTCTTGGGGTCATTTTTCTACCAAGAGAACAATTTTCAAAGCATTACAAGCTGACTACTATTGACCCACTCTCCATTAAGATGAAAAATGATATACTAGTAGATACAATTAGTTGTAGAGGATGGGGAAACCCACACCAAGGGATGAAATTCATCTACAACCTTAAGAGGCCTTAGAGCCCTTTGACAAGTGGGGCATGGATTTCATTAGTCCAGTTGATCCACTATCAGGGCAGAAAAAGTACATCATTATGTGCACTGATTACTTGAGAAAGTGGGTTGAGACAAAGGTTGTAAAAGCAACAGAGGAGAAAGTGGTTGAGTTCTTAAGGGAAAATATTTTCTACAAGTTTTGGTATCCAAGGGAAAAAGTCAATAATCAAGGGGCTCAATTCACATCACATTTAATTGAGAAAATCGAGAGGCAACATAGTATCAAACACAGAAGATCTACTACCTATCATCCCCAAGCAAATGGGAAAGTAGATGTTACAAATAGTGTAGAAATTTTCTACAAATCAGCTATTCTGATACAATGTAGAATTTTTCTACAAATCAACTAGCTTTGATACCATGTAGAATTTTCTCTACAAGTTAGCTAGCTCACTGATATCATGTAGAAATTTCACCTGCAGATCCAACTAATATATGCAATGTAATAAAGCATAATACTAGATCTACATCTACCATAAAATTAGCGAAAGCTTAATTGAACATGAGTAACACCAAGCATGCACATATATAACTGAGAATGAGAAGTAATCTACCATAACATAGAAGATATAACTTGGGGAAAGACCCTGCCTAAAACCCCATCTCTGTATTATCAATGAAGTGGAAATCCTCAACAACATATAAAAAGAATCAGCTCAAAACCTATCCCGCTTTCTCTGTACTGTGATCATGTAGCTCCTGGACTACCTAAGCTTGTATATATAAGTTTCACAAGTCCTCCAAGCTCTTATTTCATTGCGTAGTTTTGATTGGGATCAATGTCATAACATGCATGAATTGGCCACATCATACCGATTGTAACCTCAGGTCTAACTATGCAATCCATAAAGAGTAATATTCCTTCTGCATGCAAGGAATATCCTAGCAATTGATAGTACACTATCTCTCCATCTGATCTCAACTGGGTCTCTGTCTAAATTGACATGCATGAGTTATCCATGAGTAAATACTCAGTTATCTGAAATACAGTAGTTACATGCATGCAAGAATTAACTAACTGAACTCTCATTAATTTAACAACTTAAATTAATCTAACTAGACTTGTCTAAGATAAGCTAAGTCAATTGATCACACTCGATATAGAACTCATCCTTATCTCCTTTAATCAAGGGACAATTTCCTCAATCAAAGGAGAAATGGTTGCATGTCCTCACATAGACATGAAGTTTGATTTTCCTTAACTAATTAACTCAAGATGAATTAATTAATTAATTTACAAACTGTTGTTAATATCAAATTCGAATTTTACTTCCTATTTCTAGTCCAAGGACTGACTTAAATAGGAATCCACATTGAACTGTGAAAAATAGAACTTCTATTTTTAGCACTTCCATTTTTAGCATTTCTTGTTGCCATTTTTCAACATTCCCTCTCAACAAAAAATTCTTCCTTTCGAAGCTAATTATGTGCCTTCATAATGTTTTGCATGCAACACATCTATCCAATGTGGTTGCTCCAGCAACTCTTGGAACAAAAACACTCCCAACTGACCTCTTTGTTGGGCTAGAAACATACTTTGATGTTGAAGCTTTACCTGCTACTGACAAGTGCTCCCTCTCTAACCTCTTTGATACTGCAACATCTCCATGCGTTTTTCACCATTACACACCTCTCTGTGCTACCTTGCACTGTGCAACACACTTGTGCTCTTGCATTGTTGCGGCTTGCTAGCTCTGCACTATCCTCGGATTCCTTGCACTATCACTCTCTCTGCCGCTCCATCTGCATCTGTCTCTACCTAATCAGTCAATTCTACTACTCTTCATCGGGGCTCCCATAGCAAAGTTGAATCAAAGGGGTTGGGTACCTCAAGGATCCTACCCCTCCTCCTCGGGACGATCACTCCACATTGCCCCACTTCCTACTTGGAGGTATGGCTGCATGTGATCCCTCTACTGACCTAGCTCAATGTTTCCCCCTACTAGAGGTATCTACATGAGTAGATGTCTCTACTTGATCTCCTCTCAACTTCTCTAGTTGTGGCTACTCCACAACCTCCTAAAGATGCTACACCAATCGTGGCTCCTCCACAATCGTCTGAGACTTCTTCTGCCACTGCATGTTGAGAGGTAATATACTCTCCCTCTCAACCACCAAGTCTCCATCCATTGCCTTGTCGCTCAAGGCTTTGCATGCATCTTGAACCTCAAGAGCATATAGGCTCTTGACACGTGAACCAATCTTCTTCACCTGTCTAGAGATGATGTGTCTAAGGAAAACCTTTCCCTTACTGAAGACTACATCATAGCTTCTGTCTTCCAACATCGCGATCAACACAATGTTTCTCTTCAGTCCTGGTACATATTTGACATCGGTCAAGGTAAGGCGAGCTCCATGCTTCCTCTAAAAAATAACCATGATTACACTTGAGACACTATACTTTTCATCGTTACCCATCACTATGAGTATCTAGAGATCTCTCTCCTCCAAAGTACTAAACAAACTCTTATTGCCAGTCATGTGGAAAGAAGCTCCACTGTCAAGAAACCAACCACTTCCCACCATGGATGAAACCATTCATGTGAAGAGTGTGAATCCAACTTGAACTATGAAGCAAGTGCCTCACCTTCAGATCCTTCCTCGGATCCCTTCTTGGATTTCCTCAATGGACAATTTGTAACAAAATGGCCCACCTCATGACAATGAAAGCATCACACTTTTGATTTGTCAAACTTCTTCCTACCATGGGAAGAACTAGACTCAGAAAGAGAAACCTTCTCCTTCCCCTTCTTCACCTTACTCACTAAGGCACAATTTTCTTCATTGTCCATGGATGAAGAGCCATCTCTAGTGCTTCTTCTTATCTCCTCCTACATCAAATCCAACCAAAATCTATCCCAATCTGGTATTTTCTCTCTTCCATTAACCAAGTCCTGGTAGCTATGCTAGCTCTTAGGAATAATGAATGAAACACTCACCATGTCATCATCAGCTGTCACAATCCCTACACTTCCAAGCTCATCCCTGCATGAGGTGAGCTTGTTCAGATACATAGAGATCATGTCATCCTTTTCACAATTGATCTTTCGAAGTTTGTGCTTCAATGCTAGGTTCCTCTAATCGATGTTATTCTGATAAAGATCTTTCAATTTTTTCCACATCGAAAATGGAGTCTCCTCCCCATGGACGCTTGTGACAATGTGATCTCAAACTCCCTCTAGAAGGAATCTCCTTGCTCTAGCCACACACTTCTCCCGTTCCGCTAGTTGAGTAGCATCAGTTGGCTTCTGGACTTCCTAATCAATGAAATCCTTTAGACCATTATCTTTTAATACTACCTCCATGTGATCCTTCCAGGCTATATAATTCCAACTGTCGTCGGTGAAATAGGTCTGATAAGAACTCAATTCAATATTCAGAAACCACAAACTTCAACTTCTCCCTTCTTGTATATTGTTCTTCCTTGATCACCTGTGCTCCAATACCATATTGAAACTTTCTACAAATTAGCTAGCTCTGATACCATGTACAACCTTTCTACAAATCAACTAGCTTCGATACCATGTAGAATTTTCTCTACAAATCAGCTAGCTCACTGGTATCATGTAGAAATTTCACCTACAGATCCAACTGATATATGCAATGTACTAAAGCATAATACTAGATCTACATCTACCATAAACTTAGCAGAAGCTTAATTGAACACGAGAAACATCAAGCATGAACAGATATAACTGAGAATGAGAAGTAATCAACCATAACACAGAGGATATAACCTGGGGAAAGCACCAGCCTAGAACCCCATCTCTATATTATCAATCAAGTGGAAATCCTCAACAACATATAGAGAGACCCAACTCAAAAGCTATCCTGCTCTCTCTATACTATGATGATGTAGCTCATGGACTACCTAGGCCTGTATATATATGTTGCACAATTCCTCCAAGCTCCTATTTCCTTGCACAATTTTGATTGGGGTCTAATGTCATAACATGTGTGAATTGGCCACATCATACCTATTGTAACCTCAAGTCCAACATTGCAATCCATAAGGAATAACATTCCTTATGCATGCGAGGAATATTCACAAGGAATATCTTAACAACTGATAGTACACTGTCCCTGCATCTGATCTCAACTGGGTCTCTGTTTGAATTGACATGCATGAGTTATCCATGAGTAAATACTCAGTTATCTTAAATACAATAGTTACATGCATGAAAGCATTAACTAGCTGAACTCTCATTCATTTAACAACTTATTAAATTAATCTAACTAAACTTGACTAGGTTAAACTAAGTCAACTGATCACACTCAATATAGAACTCATCCTTATCTCCTTTAGTCAAGGGATAAATTCCTCAATCAAAGGAGAAATTGTTGCATGTCCTCACATAGACTTCAAGTTTGAGTTTCCTTAACTA
>Ga0139314_100551_pt1 | contig 10279 bp, 8 predicted proteins | sample In2P11_FD_99376 | JGI IMG/M metagenome (GOLD analysis project Ga0139314, IMG submission 99376)
GTCGGGGGCCAGTGTAATCCCCCCACCTAATAAGCAAGCGATAGCGATCACCCTTCAATCCACCCACTCAAATGATTGAATGAATGGCCTTTTTCATCGATGCCCACACGACTTTCCATTAGTCAGATACCAACCAATCAAATGAATGAATGGGTTAGGCATCCTAAGTGCTGGGGTGCCCATAAGGATAACCCAGTGCGCAATGTCACTTCCCGTTAAACCAGTCAAAGAAACTATAATGAATCAATCCCTGCCGGCCACCACATAGAAGCAGGAACCCAGCGAATCCCGATCATCTGTTATGGTGAAAGAAAAGAAAGGATATAACCACTACTCAGAGAACGGCTACTCAGAGAATAACTGCTATTAGAATTAGGCAGTTCGATAGCACTTATCTGGGTCAATAGGTAAGGAGATCCCCCGGATTGCTGCTATGGTGATGAGACAGATCGATAGCAGTTCTAGCCCATGAACATACTCACAAGTCGAACACACCGAATCCAGACCTTTGGGTTCGATCGGCTTTCTCCTTACACTCACTCACATACTGATAGCGCTGAATTGACTCTTTTAGCACCTAAGTCTGGAGGAGGCTTTTCTCCATTTCTTCCTCGATCTCGATCGCACAGAAGTACTTAGCCAGCTCAGAAGTACTTAGCTTTTACCTCGTAATTAGCATAGCCACAATATTAGTTCGAGTCATATGGGTAATGGGTAATGGGAGTAGTTTGGGTATAAGATTCGATATTTCCCAGCTCCGCAGGAATTAGTGACTCGACCAGCGGGAGAGGTACGTTAGTGACTCGACTGATAAGGAGAGGTACGTTAGTGACTCGACTGATAAGGAGAGGTACGTTAGTGACTCGACTGATAAGGAGAGGTACGTTAGTGACTCGACCAACGGGAGAGGTACGTTAGTGACTCGACTGATAAGGAGAGGTACGTTAGTGACTCGACCAGCGGGAGAGGAACGAGCAACAGTGACAGATAAAGAGGAGAGGAGCAAGGTACCAAATAAAGAGCAAGGCTGGGACTGGCCAGTCATCGACCCAGGTTGTCTTTGAAGAGCGCGTTCATCCATAGCGCTTGTCGTGGGTGGATTGAAGGGTGATCGCTATCGCTTGCTTATTAGGTGGGGGGATTACACTGGCCCCCGACTGATTGGATTGGGCCGATGGGAACTGCTGGGACAACATCAGTCAGAGAAGATCAGAGAAGATTACGGGGAGCCTTGTTACAAAGAAAGGGGAGCCATTGTTTGTCAGATTACAACTGCAGAAGCGTCACTTTAGTGGAGTTTAGTTGGCGTAGACCAGACAGAGGAGCCAGTGTGACAAGCTGAGCCATATTACTTAGGGGGTGGGATAGAAACCGGTGTTGGCGAGAAAGAAAGAAAGCTTTCAATCATTAGTTGGAAGGAGCTTAGGAGCCGGAAACACAATTCATACAGGTCCGTCAGGGTGCGTAGCACGCTCGACTAATAAGGCCGCCATCGGCTCGACTGATAAGGACCCTTTAGGGGGCTCGACTGATAAGGATGCGAAAGCAGGCTCGACTGTTAAGGCCGCCATCACCTTTAGGTGCTCGACCATAAGGACCTTTAGGTGCTCGACTGATAAGGCCGCCATCGAGAGGAGAGGAGAGGAAGGAAGAAGCCCCAATAAAACATAAGTGGAAGAAACAGCAGAGCCCACAGCAGAGCCCACAGCAGCAGCACACAGCAGCAGAGCACACAGCAGCAGCACCCACAGCATTGGCAGCGGACAGAAACACAGTCAGTTTCGGGGGTTCATCAGAAAGGAGAAAGCGGATCACAGGTGCGAGAAGCTGAGCCATTTTTCCTATGTTAAGCCGTGGTTTGACCTTTCACCTATATTGGTTTCGAATACACTCTTTTCATAAGCCTGAACAACCTGTGGTTAAAGCAGCTAAGCCCACAATATAGATAGGTAGATCTGTAAGCTTAGGAGCCCTATAATGACCTGGAAGCCGCTGGGAGCCGTACTACCACTGCTATCTACTTTAAGGCCAGTATCAATTGGGTGGAGCTTTTAGGCTTGATATATTGACATTTAGGCAGTCAGTCGTGCTTGGAGCTAGACCATCAGGAAAGATAGATCATAAGGAGGCTCATTAGGCTGCTGCATTAGGCTGCTGCATTGGATCCGCCCGAGAACCGCTACCTGCACCCGCTACCCCCTGCGCCCGCTACCCACTCCAGACTCCCGAACCCCGATACCCCATACCTACTCCCTACTCCCTTATTCTCCTACTCTCCCTCCTTTTACTCCTGATTATCCTACTACTTTCTACAGAGGACCGGCAGGGTGCGTAAGCACGCTCGACTAATAAGGCCGCCATCGCCCTATATTATTTAGGGGTCACTCACTATTCCGATGGTGAGGGGCTCGACTGATAAGGATGCGCAAGCAGGCTCGACCATAAGGGAGAGGACCTTTAGGTGCTCGACCATAAGGACCTTTAGGTGCTCGACTGATAAGGCCGCCATCGAGAGGAGAGGAGAAATACCGCGGGAATATGTTACGCTACCGCTCAGGAAATATATGTTACGCTGCCGCTCAGGCCCTACCGCTTCCTTGTTGGGGAATGAATGAGCAACGATCCGTTATTATATATGTCATTTCCGTTCAACTATGAGCAGGAATGGATCAATGGTATCAGCCCCTTGCCCGGTGCGGACAAGCGACTACGTCCCTTCAATCTCTCTCCCTAAAGGAGATTGAAAGGGGGCTGTATACCATCCAATTTCAAACCTTCCCTCCTATCTTTCTTTTATATGTTAACAGATGACAGTGAGATTGCCCTCTACCGCCCTAGAGATTTCCCGGATATGAAGTGTCTTCTTCTTTACAATAATACAGATGGAAGTTCAGGAGGCTGGATGAGCTCTTTCTTGAACTCCCTTCCTTCCCAGGAACCAACCGGGGGTGAAGCTCTACTATTCCCGAAAGAAAGAAAGTGAGTTACCGGTGAAACTAATCAACTACTCCTCGGCCCTCGGTTGCCCTTTACACCGGAAAGTTCCCCAGGATGGAAAGTTAGTTAGGTCGGACAGGACAGTGAAACTAACTACTCTCTCTCCAGAAAGCTGGATGGATGAGCATGCTTTCATTAGCCGGGTAACCGGTTGAACGAACTAGTTGAATAGAAAAGAATAGAGGGAGTTCAAAGCAGGAGCTGATTGAACCTTCCCACAACAGCTTTGGTTGGATCGATCCTCCGACCAGCAGCGATAACCCGGCCAGTCAACAGAAACAAATACAGTTAGGCCAGTCGGCCCAGAGATAGTTGTTGGGCACCGTCTCGTTATCCATCCCTTTCCGGACTCTGTTATCCCAGCCAGATCCTTCCTCACCCATATGAATGAGTGAGCAATCCTTGCCCCCGGAGGGACAAGCGGCTTCGCACCTTTCAATTTACTTATTGGGTGGGGGGGCTTATGGTCGAGCGGCCTTACGGCACCTTTTGATTCTAGTTGTATGGGCCGGAGCTAGATTCGTTAGCATTACACCCCTACACATATGACCGAGAAGGATGGAAGCGAGTAGGGTAGATAGATTATACGGGTAGATAGATTAGGCGTGCACCCCCATATTTGTAGTATTGGTGTTAGGATCCTACATATTGTGTAGTACCCCTCACATGTTCCTGTAACATACCCTACATGTTCCTCGCCTCGCCTTATTAGCAAGGCCATTACACCCTTTGATCTCCCATATTAGGTTGATTAACAGATTGATTAGCAAGGCATTACACCTCTGATCCCATATTAGCTAGATTAGGGAGGGAGGATTACCCATATGACCGAGAAGGAGGGGAGCTAGATTAGGCTTACACTCCCATATTAGCAAGATTAGCTAGGGGTTCTCCCTTCGTTACACCTTACTTGCGAATCAAGGATGTAACATATAGCCAGATTAGGTATTACCCAGGCTTACACCCACAAGAAATCTTATAGTAGGCTCAAGATTAAGCCCTCATAACCACAGCAATCTCCCAGATATAGTAATAACCCCAAGAATTAGGAATCAAGAATCTTCCTATATTCCCGTCAATATATCGTAATAACCCCAAGAATTAGGAATCAAGTCCTTTTTCACTTGGCCGGATACAAGGCACCCCTCACATATTTGGTTGGGCAGACACCCGGTCCGTTGGGTTATGGTGACTCGATCCGATTTGAGCGATAGTTACACACGCATTCGGGCGGGTTCAGTGATGGGCAGTTTGCAGAGCGATAGTTACACACCTAGACCTCTTTCTAGTAACACCCAAACGGTACCTCACTGAGGAGCAGGAGAAACCACCAAACAGCAATGGCAAGCAGACATAGGGATGCCACACCTCACACCTTATAGATAGGGCAAACAAAACACCATGATTGTGGTAGGGTATATAGATTAGGAGAGGAGATAGATTAGGAGAGGAGATAGATTAGGCACCCGATCACTTACTTATTAGTAAGATCCTGAAACTAAAAAAACCTATCAAGACTGATTAGCAAGATTAGGCCTAAATACAACCTAACATACCATTCAACGCTCCATATAGACCAGACCTATTATACAGGAACAACTCACCGAAAATGCAGGTGTCTGGTTCCTGTAACATACCCGAAAGGATCCTCTCCTTAACAGTCGAGCCCTCACCCATCGGAATGAGTGAGTGACTAACCCTGAAAGATGACAACATGAGTTCACCCCAGCCTTGGGCTCAGATGTGGTGGATCAAAGGTAAGGGCTTCGCTCTTTCTGAACCGACTGGATCCACTCCCCGCACTTTTCCCTCTCTGAACCGACTGGTTAGGGCTTCGCGCTTAACCGACTGGATCCACTCCCAAGGTTTCAAGCTCCGTAGCCAAGTAGTAACTGATAAGGATGCGTAAGCAGGCTCGACTGTTAAGGCCGCCATCACCTTTAGGTGCTCGACCATAAGGACCTTTAGGTGCTCGACTGATAAGGCCGCCATCGAGAGGACCCTTTAGGGGGCTCGACTGATAAGGACCCTTTAGGGGGCTCGACTGATAAGGTCCGGAGGCGCTCGACCATAGGGAGAGGATGCGCAAGCAGGCTCGACCATTGGTTACTTAATTTGAGGGGCCAATAAGTAAATTGAACCTTTAGGTGCATTGGTTACTTAATTTGAGGGGCAAATAAGTAAATTGAAGAGGAGAGGAGAGGATAATCTTGAAAACCTCCGCCAAGCTAAAGAAGAAGAAATTCACTTAGATAGAGATAGAGGCAAGGCAGAATAAGCGATGTTGGAGGCAGGGCTCCTAGAAGAGAAGCTCATACCCGTCGAAAGGGAAATGATCCTTAGGTAAGAAAGGCCCCTCTCTTCACTAAGCTAAGCCGGAAAGGGAGAGAGAGTTAGATCCGAGCATAGCCATAGATGTGGAACTCTTTCGAAATAGGTAGGAATTATTCGCTAAAAAAATAGGACAGGTGCGCAGCGGTTCGGAATCGTAGCAAGTGACATCTTCAATCAAGAAAGACCTGGCTTAAGGGAAGATAGTTCCTTCACTTCCGGGCTTAAAGAAGCGAGTGACTCTCGCGGGTATCTATCAACATATAGAGATGTCGCCCCTGTCGCTGCACTTGGAGGCCTTATCACTGTTGGTGCTTTTCATAGCGTAGTAGAGTAGCCAAGGGCGTAAGCTAAATTCTACTCCTTTTCTCTGGGGTTCGGAAGAAGAGAATCTTTTGCCCTTCGACTCCGATATTCTCTTATATTATAGAACGGCAATATCCCCTGCTGCTGCCGTTGAAGGAATAAGGGCTACTATTGATGAAAATGCTATATAAGAAGTTCTTGTCTCTTTCCCGCAAACTGATTGACCGAGTTTGAAAGAAGGACCTGTTGGTGGTTTAGTTTTAGTAAGGTCATTAGGAGATTAGGACTAAGGGCATTCTCTGGAAGAAAGACCGTAGAGTGGCAGTTGAACCAGAAGTTGATGGAGCAGCCGTTGAAGCCGATGATCTAGTAGAGTCAGTCGATGGAGCTGTTGATGCCGATTCAGCAGTAGATCCGATCCATTAGTAGCAGAGACAGAGTCAGCAGAGCCAGCACTAGCAGCAGTAGATTAAGAACCTGCCTGAGAGAGGGGAGAACCACCTGACTGGATAGAGAATAGTGCCCGAGTGTAAATGGTAGGATAGGGTAGGGTAGGGTAGAGTAGGCGTGGAGAGCTTTGAGCGTTAGGCTCGAATCATCGATCGTACCATAATATTGTATAATATCGTATACAAAGATATATCTCATTATATATGTAATTACGCTTTAGCAGAGAATGTTGCTATGGGCATATGTTGCATCGCTTTCTGGATTTATTCCTCTCAAATAGGATCTATCTTTCTTTCCCTCAAAAGCAGAGCTTACAAGGCAGCTGCTATGGGCATATGTTGCATCGCTATCGAAGAATTGAGAAAAGAATTGATTAGTTTGTTAAGCGGGCTCGACCAAAGGACCGGAGGTACTCACTATTCATATGGTGAGGGATTAGCCAGTTAGTCAAAGTTATATAGAGATAGTCAAATAAGAATTCCAGTAACTAAACAAAATGACCATGAGTCAAACCCTACCTATATGAGTTAGAAATAGAAGACTTCTTTTATTTCCCCTGCCTTCTTCTAGAGCTGGAAAGAGAATCCTGTCAGTAGCATATGAGCTTCTACCTTCTACCTTTCCTTATAGTACTGGCGGCTTTCCTCTCCTTATCAGTCGAGCCTGCTTGCGCATCCTTTCCCGTTGGTCAAGCCTGCTTACGCATCCTTCTCCTTTCCCGGGTGGATGAAATAAACCTTCTTATCCCCTCTCCTAGCGTTCCAACAAGCATGACGCTGTCTTCCTACTTATTCCTCGCACACATCCCAGCCCCGGTCTTGGTTCCAGGCTCTTCCTACTTCCTTTTCGCACATCCCACAGAAGCATCTGAGCCGGTAACAGATAGAGATGCAGTCGATCCAGTTCTTTCTCATGTTCTCCTTTACCTAGTCAATCGAGCTGGCCGAGCGAACCCATAACCACCTGCGGAGGCGTGGGTAGCAGATCCGGATCCCATTCCGTGTCCATGATCGGTTTATGCAAATCCACCCGTTCGAGGGCCGTTGCTAAAAGCATACCTTCCATATTGAGAATACGTAGCATCCTTTCCATATAAAGACCTAGAGCCAGATGTTGACCGTTCCCAGTGATGGGGGCAGCGGGAGGGAAGAAAGGAAGAACAGGAAGAAAGCGAGTGTAAGCTAGCTTCTTATCTTAATGAAATCCAGAAAAGAAGCAAGGGGAGTTGGGCAGGTCGCAAGAAGCCGCTGGTCGAAGGTGTGGACCAATCGCAATGGATAACCATCTTGCCCCCTTCCAATGGATGACTGAAAGCTCTGTCATGCGTCTAGTCAGGCTGCCAAGCGAGGGAATACGACTGCAAACGAGGGAGACTACTTTGATAAGGGATACCAGCAGGCAGAAGGAAGTAGGGAAGGAAGCGTTAGCGATCGATCCAGAAGCCATAGAGTGAGAGTTATAGTTCTGATCCTCCCTCCCGATCCATAAGCAAAGGAAAAAAAGCGCTTTATTCAATCCAGAAAGAAGCCTATGGGGGCGAGCTCCGTCAGGCTCCACTCGAACTTAAAGCCTGCGAAGCTTATGACTTACAACTGTAGCCGCCATGAGCTGCGGGAGTGATTCTATAGTATGCATTATGATAAAGATAGTCCTCTCCCTAGCGGTCGAGCCTGCTTGCGCATCCTCAGGGAGGCAGCCTACTTGATGACTCTAAGCAAGGCAGTTCGGATCCGGTAGGCAAGGAAGGGAATAAATAGAGTCTAATAGCTCATTCATGCTCGCAAGCAAGAAGTAAGCTCCTTAATTCCCGCAACCAAGCAAGAGGGCAGCTTATTGCACTCACCTGATCTATCTTATAAGAAAGATAAGCACAATCTCTCTGGTTAAGAAAGGAGAGAGAAGCAAGAAAGACGCTATCACTTAAATGAAAGAAAGCAAGCAATAAGACTGTAAGCTCATTCCAAGCGTCTGGTTCTGCTCCTGTAATAAAGATCGGTTAATTCATTCCAAATTCACTGATAAGGCCGTGCGTAAGCATGGCTCGACCACCGGGAGAGGACCTCTTATTGGCTTCCAGGGCTTTAGGTTCTAGCTCTTATAGCTAGGCTTGTTTCTGTGAGTGAGTTTGGAAAGCAAGGTAGGGTAAAGGGTTGATGCTTATTGTAAAGCCTCCTTCCATAATTGAAAGGATATGCGTCTTTCCCCTCCTACCTTGCCCCCATCACAGCCTAATTGTGGGTTATTACTATATGTGTAAACTTATGAGTATATTATCATAGCTACACTGATGTATAAGGAGTATGATGGTTATGAATGAGTAGTGGTATTCTGCATGATTATAAGACCCATTCTACCCCCCCACTGAGAAGCTAGACTTAGTAGTGGTCTCTGATACTCAGTGCCTATAATACTATATGCTTAACTAGGAGACCCATGTCATTTGCTAATCTAACCTATTATGTTATCTAGAGTTCAAACCCACTCTATTAGGTCATGTGGCAAAGTGGATCCTAGAGTTGCTGGAGTTTCACTGAAACTTCATCTCTTATAAGGCCGGGCCAGGTGGTTTTTTATCAGCTCATAAATGCCTCTTCCTCAGCTCTTCCCCCATCTTCCCATCTTCCCATCCTACCTCTCATCATTATACCTCCAATCTCATCATGCCTATCCTCATCAGACCTTCTATTGGTCATACCCATAACTAGGAACACCTTCGTAGACAAGGAAAGCATCAAGCCTTTCCCCTACCCTGTTTCCATTTATCTACCTGAAGAACTAGACCTCCCTTAACCTTAGTTGATGGAGTGCTGCCCTAACCCATTCCAGATGGCTTGTTGGATTATGTCGTACAACAAATATCTGGAGTCTTATTGTATTTAATAAAAGAAGGCAGTTCTGACGATCCCACAAAAGGTAGGTATCTGTTCAACCTGTCCAACATAAAGTAATCCTGTAGGCTTTCGCAGGTCCTTCCTCCCAAAATCCATCGATAGGCCACGTAAGCATTATCTAGAATTTGGATACGCCACCCTCTTCAATTTACTTATTTGCCCCTCAAATAAGTCAAAAAATGGTCGAGCACCTAAAGGTTAGGGTTTACTTATTGCCCCTCTCAAATAAGTAACCAAAACAGTCGAGCCTGCTTGCGCATCCTTATATTGAGAGCGATGGCGGCCTTATTAGTCGAGCGTTCGTTCCTCTCCTGTTAGTCGAGTCACTTAACGTACCTCTCCCTTACGGTCGAGTCACTAACGTACCTCTCCTCTTCAATTTACTTATTGGGTGCCCCTCTCAAATAAGTAACTAAAAGGCGGTGGTCGAGCCCCCTAAAGGGTGATGGCGGCCTCTCGATGGCGGCCTTAACAGTCGAGCACCTAAAGGTCCTTTTGGTCGAGCACCTAAAGGTCCTTATCAGTCGAGCCTGCTTGCGCATCCTTATCAGTCGAGCCCCCTAAAGGGTCCTGTTAGTCGAGTCACTTAACGTACCTCTCCCTTACGGTCGAGTCACTAACGTACCTCTTCAATTTACTTATTGGGTGGGGGGGTCTCGATGGCGGCCTTAACAGTCGAGCACCTAAAGGTTAGGGTTTACTTATTGCCCCTCTCAAATAAGTAACCAAAACAGTCGAGCCTGCTTGCGCATTCAATTTACTTCTTTTTTTTTTGACTTATTTGAGGGGCAAATAAGTAACTAAAAGGCGGTGGTCGAGCACCTAAAGGTTAGGGTTTACTTATTGCCCCTCTCAAATAAGTAACCAAAACAGTCGAGCCTGCTTGCGCATCCTCTGATGGCGGCCCTTTTGGTCGAGCACCTAAAGGTCCTTATCAGTCGAGCACCTAAAGGTCCTTATGGTCGAGCCCCCTAAAGGGTGATGGCGGCCTTATCAGTCGAGCCTGCTTGCGCATCCTTATCAGTCGAGCCCCCTAAAGGGTCCTGTTAGTCGAGTCACTTAACGTACCTCTCCCTTACGGTCGAGTCACTAACGTACCTCTCCTCTTCAATTTACTTATTGGGTGCCCCTCTCAAATAAGTAACTAAAAGGCGGTGGTCGAGCCCCCTAAAGGGTGATGGCGGCCTCTCGATGGCGGCCTTAACAGTCGAGCACCTAAAGGTCCTTTTGGTCGAGCACCTAAAGGTCCTTATCAGTCGAGCCTGCTTGCGCATCCTTATCAGTCGAGCCCCCTAAAGGGTCCT
>Ga0139314_100552_pt1 | contig 10275 bp, 12 predicted proteins | sample In2P11_FD_99376 | JGI IMG/M metagenome (GOLD analysis project Ga0139314, IMG submission 99376)
AATTTAAAAAATTTAAATTTTAACTCCAATGCATTAAACTTATCGAAAATAAAATATAGATATAACTTTATTTTAAAACTTAATTTTCAACTTTCAATTTATTTTTAAAAGATCATGAAATCCAAATAAATTATTGGCCATTAATAATGTTTCCTTTTCGATGACTTGTAATCAATTAAACCCAAGGATAAAACACATAAAATGGGGATTGAGACAGGCTAAGTAATAATTGTGTGCTGGCATCATGGTTGTTGAATTCAACTATGTTCTTAGTTATTAATGTAATTTGATGAAAAGCTCATGTCGAGGCCTATGGTGTTATAATATGTCTCTTTCTCTCATAGTCTATTATGTATGAGTCCTTTTGGACATATGATGTAATTTGTACCCCCACTATGCATGGGAAGGATGATGTAACAATCACAATTTTCAGTCATGTATGAACATTTGATGTATCCCCACTTGGTTGGGTGACTGACGTATGTATGGGTCATTGGTTATAAGAAGGTCATACTCACATAGTTCAGTTATAGAGTCATGTTATTCTTTTGAAACATATCTCTATAGACTTTGCATGTGTTCAGGGGGATCATGGACAGTATAGGGCATCACAACATGTACTAAGAGGGAGAATATTTTGGTCCACCCTTTCGGCTTGATGTCAAAGGGGGAGAGTATCTTCGTGTTGCTGGTGTTTCTTGATATATCTAACAGGTTCTAAAACTTGAAGTGATCAACACCAATATGTTTTCCATCAAGTCGAAAGGGGGGGATTGTTGGCATTATGGTAAATGTGTTGTCCTTGATGGAAACCCACATACAGGTTAGTTCACAGGTAATAAAGTGATCTATGATGACAAATCACATTGTAACATGTCTATTCAAAGATAAGATAGTAAAGGCGCAAAAGAACAAGATGATGGGACAAAGCATTATAGATCAGAATCAAGAAATTAAGGAAAGAGAATGTTTTAAGTTGCATATGTTGGTTAACCTAGTCAAAGTCACATATACATGTAGGTACACATAATAAACATCGCGTATATGTATGCATGCAGTTTCACATAAGGAAAAGCGTGTATGGGATGGAAAATTAAGGTTAAAAAATACCAAGGGTCCATACCATGGTATTAGCCCACAATATTGAGTAGAATAACAGATACTTGATCCCGCCTAAGAATAGCATATGTTATATGTGTTTTTTTGTTGCATGGTATTGACAAAGGCTCTAGTATATAATGAGGGGAAGATCAAAGGGCTAAGTGTGCAATTGAAAGGATTTTTAAATCAATACTTCTATTTGAAATATATTTTGTGTTGTAAGGGCTATGGTTATGATATAGATCTACAATAACTTCTACACCCTTAGATATAATGTTGTATTAGAATCATGAGACCTGAAATGACTTATCATTGTATGCTCTGGTAATGGATAGGCTAGATCTAAGTATTCACACATGTTTTATCATTTAAATGCTATAATATGGGTATATTTGAAGTCTTGCATAGCTACAAAGTTATAAGTCATTATTTGTAGATCTATACATGGGTTCACCTCGGTGAAGCGACATATACACGTGATTCGACACATCCAAGTAGCATATGTAGAGGAAGGGATTGCTGTTCAGAAATGACTCATCTATCTAATCAATGTTGATGTTTCATTGTTCTTTGTCAATGATATCTTCATTAGATCTCAAGTAAAACTGATTGTATAAGGAGATTGAGTTTGGTTGACTTATTGATTGAGTAAGAAGGGTGATCATTGCTACTATCTATTTAGAAGTCTGTAATATGACAGTAGATCTTCAAAAAATCTTTGGGTAGTATAGTTTTTGGTTCAAAAGTTTTATGGTTCAGTATATTTAAAGGTATATGTGGGTTGGGTTACAGAAAGTACCGTATACACGCAGATTGTCCTCATTGAAGTAGCTTATACATTCTGACATATGACTTTTAATGTTGTAGTTTATTTTGGTTGTTCATACAATGTTTTCGGTTCAACACTGTGTTCTGGTGATAGTGATCTGATTGTTAAGATTAATTCATTGTGTTTTTCCTCAGAGTTTATGGATTTCAATGATTGGTTTATGGGTTTCAGTGCCTACGTACGGGTAAACATATCAGCCAATACAAGAGCTAGGGTGTTGGAGCTCCCTTCTAGTAGAACCTGGAAAATGAGTGAACATTGTAGCCCTCAATAGTTAGATGCCTGCGTATTGTCAAAAGTGTGCACAAGTACAAAAATTGTAAACACTTTTATTAATAAGAAGATTTAAGACCGAGACAACAACAATGGTGGTTTTTTCCCACATTGGGTTTCCACCTAAAAAATCCTGGTGTTCATGAGTCTTACTTATGAGTGTTGATTTATTTTGTTCTTATTGTATCTGTTTATTACTTAGTAAATGCATCACACTCTGATTTAAGTTGAACAAACAATGAATTAACTGTTTTACAAGTTTATTATCTATACCCTATTTTCATTCATCATAGTCGTGGACATATACTATTTGGTTTCTGTAAAATTGTGTATATAGTTTGAGAAGGAAAATTATTATTGTCAAAGTTTAAATACTAATTCACCCCGCCTCTCAGTATTTTTCCCAACAACCTTGCCATTTCTTGGATAACCATGGTGTTGTGGATTTTACTTTTGTTTTCTCGCTGGTTTTCTTATGCCTTTGGATGTGGGTTGGGTTATTAATTGCTAGAAACCTTGGTTAGACGAAAACTTTGGAGATCCTATAAAAACTTGGGTTGAGTTACCAATCCTCCAAGAATTGGTTGGAAAAACAATGTAGAAGTCCTTGGTGTGTTGATTTACTAGTCCTAGAAGCTCGATTTGGACAAACACTCTAGAATCCAGATGACTGTTGTCGATTTAGTTACTAGTCCTAGAAGCCCTAGTTGGAAAAAACCCTCTAGAGCCATAGATAGCTTGGCTAGAGACCAATCCAGTGATGGTTAGTGATGTCTGACTAGGAGGTTGAATCACTAGTTAAGGTTTGAGGTGGTTTGGTCTCAGGAAGCTCTCAACAGTTTTCATTGATTTATTTTATGAGATCCCACATTCATGATTGCAATATGGCATAGGGGTGGCTGGATGAAAGAAATATTTGGTTCAGCCTTGTCTATGGTCGGGTGGTTCGTGGAAGTCCCATTCATGTTTGGCCTATCCAATAATCAATAAGAACTCTCTTTCTCATTGGTATTTTATGGGTAAATATATTTTTTTATTTGTGGCTTATATGGCTATTATATCCCTGATATTTTTTTTGGCTATATGTTGGTCATGAGTGATTTTTAGGACAGTTAAAATATATGGCTCTAATTTTTTTTTTGGTTAATCACTCAATGTACAATGAATATATGGCTTAATTTTATTTTGGTCAAGAAACAATGCTTGTTAGTGCTTCTCAGATAAGTGTGAGACACCTATGCTTAGATTTATTATTTAGACATATAGAATGCATATTTATGACATGCTTGGAAAAATTCTTGCCATGGCTATTAGGGGTCCAATAAAATCCTTGTTTGCGTATCTGTATTTATATCATTGTTTTGATGTTGATTTTCATTTATGTAAGTTTAATGGAGTTCCAGGCAGTGGCTTGAGTTTTGACCCTCAAAATGTCACACAAAATCTAAAGTCATTGGCACAAAACTACTTAGGAATGTACCCAGTGACAGACATGCCTTATTATGGGAGCAACTGGAGGTTCCCAGTCATATTCACGCCCATGTCAAGGGAGAAATTAAGGTTTTAATTCAGGTAAATGCCAGTTTGTATCATGGGTTGGTCACCTAGATCGGTTGGATGGCTCGTGGGAGTTTTGTTACATCAGTAAAAGGTCAGGTTGGTTGTCTTCCACTAATTCCACTTCCTCAATTGATACATATGGAGTTGAATCATATCATAGTAACTTTTCATCACATGTTTACCCTAATTTTCTGGTTACTTCAATAGATGTGGGAGGAGGGTGTTACAAAGTGGTATCATAGCATGGTTTCATTCTCCTTGGGTGATGTCAAGTTTCTATTTCTCTTGGATGAAGGTGTTGTTGCATGTACATGTCGGTTGCATATATTCCCATTTGTTTGTGGTCTATGTGATTTTTGTGTATGCATGGAATTGGTCATGATTTTAGAGGTGTCACCATTTGAAATTTGATGATGTCATTGCTGAATGGATTTATTGTGAGAGTATTTCGGTCATGTGTTAGTTATGTATGTCAATGCTTATATGTTGTTATGCATACATTGGCTAGATGATGGTCATTGTGCATGAAGTCATGGTATGTTCTATGAGTGATCTGGGATATTTGTTGAATTAGTTCAAGAAAGAAAAGACACCTACATTGGATGGGGAATGAAGAAACCATAGGATGCAGAGGCATGATTAGTTGTAATGAATAATATATTCAGATTGCACAATCACTCAAAGGATATGAAGGTCAAAATATGTACATTCAGTCTTAAAGGAAAAGTAGATATTTGGTGGGAATATGTAAACAATGATAGAGATATTTATGAGGAGGAGTTGACATCGAGTGAACTTGAGAGACTATTCAGGAAGAACTATCTATGATATTGGTACTATGATGATAGGGAAAAAGAGTTTTATGAGCTAAATATGTGCTTTATGACTAATGAGGAGTACACTAAAAGTTATGGAGTTGTTGAGATATGTGCCTTACCTCAACGAGGATAACGAAAATATTCAGAGATTGATTAGTGGGTTGTCGATAATATTCAAAGACAAGATTGAGTTTGATGAGCCTAGATCATTCGATGAGGCCATCAGGAAGATAAAGCATTTTTATGAACAATCAAATCGCATATATGAGACTAAATCTGGCTAGAAAGCTAATGAAAGGAATAAAGGGAAATGGGATAATATTCAAGCATGGCCTCATGACACAAGTAACAAAGAGAATGCAAAACCAAAACCAAAGCTCAATGTGTCTGATAAAGGGAAGTGATTTCATTTTGAGGACTAGAATAAGGGTGTAGGTTGGAAGACTATATAGTGTTGGACTTCTAGAAAATATCATCATAGAAGAGATCATCCACAACATTAGGGTGGTAGAAAACATATCTATAGTGCTGAGGAAGCACATATAGTGTGGGATGTTGGACAAAGTGTTCCTCAGATCTATGCAGCATTGGATAACAGGCAAGGAGATCACAAGGTGTCTATTATCAACGTGGATGGTAAGATTGGTGATCAATTTGTTTCTATTTTTATTGACCCTAGATCTAATTATAATTATGTTAATCCTGACCTGGTGGATAAGTATGGTTTGAATAAATAAGTACATGCAGAAAATTGGCTAGTAAAGTTTGCTACAAGTAGAAAGAAGCAAGTTCATCATTGGTTAAGAGCTTGCATGTTTGAGTTGAATGCTATGTCTACATCAACACATTTGAATGCATACTTTTTGGGTTCATATAGCATTCTTTTTGGTATGGACTCATTGTATCTCCATAGGACCAAATTAGACTATTATGACAAACCTATTGAGTGCTTGAATGAAAATGGAGAACAAAGAGTCTTATAGCATAAGAAGAAGGTCGCATTTGTTAGAATGGTGACAACTATGCAAGCAACGCGTAGTCACAAGAAAGGTTGTGTTTTATTTATGGTACATATTTCTAGTGATAAAGTTAAGGAAGTTAGGGATGTTAATGTTTTGGACAGGTAACTTGTTTTACGTCAGTTTTAGGATGTATTTTCCACAAAGATTTCAGAGTTTCCACCTCACACGGAAGTGGATTTTTTCATTGAGTTGGTAGTATGGCCAACACTAGCATCAAAAACACCATATAGGATGAGCACTATAGCGTTGGTAGGACTCTCGTTGCACGTGAAGGAAATTCTAGATAAGGTATACATTGGGCCAAGTGTATCACCATGGGGCTCAGCGATATTGTTTGTGGAGAAGAAGAATGATACTCTTAGGTTGTGCATTGATTACAGGAAGTTGAACAAGGTGACCATTAAGAACAAGTATTCATTGTCAAGGATTGATGATTTGTTTGATCAATTGCAGGGAGAAACAATGTTCTCAAAGATTCATTTGAGATTGGGAAATCATCAGGTACACATTAACGAAGGTGACATTCACAAGACATCTTCCTAGATGACATACAAACATTATTATGAGTTTGTTGTAGCTCCATTTCATTTGACTAATGCTCCAACTATTTTTATGTGCTTGATGAACAATGTGTTGTGTCCTTATCTGGAGAAGTTTGTTATTGTATTCATTGATGATATATGGTATATTCTAAGAATGAGGAAGAACATGTCAAACATTTAGCAACAATGTTGAGATTGCTAAGAGAGTGCCAGTTGTATGCGAAGCTTATAAAATTCAGTTTCTTTCAGAAAAAGGTACATTACTTGGGACATCTTGTTTCCAAGGAAGACATACTAGTGGATCTAGATAATATAAGGGTTATCATGGAATGAGAAACTCCTAGGAATGTGCACAAGGTAATATCATTTATGGGGTTAATAGGTTATTACAAGACGTTCATACAAAACTTCTCTCACATTTTATATCCTATCACATCATTGCAGCAAAAGGTTAAGAATTTTTAATGGACAGAAGAATGAGAAACAAGTTTGAAAGAATTGTTGACAAATTCTCGAGTGCTAAATATTGTAGATCCAGACAAAGAGTTTGTGGTATGGAGAGATGCTAGAAAGAGAGGACTTGGTGGAGCTCTTATGAAGGAAGAATAGGTTGTATGTTATGAATTACAAAAATTGAATGAGAATGAGCATAATTATCTGACACATGATATTGACTTGGCAGTGATCATCCATGCATTGAATATGTAGAGGCAATATCTTCTTAGTAGGAACTTTATACTGATGAGCGATCACAGTGGATTGAGGTATCTATTTGACCAAATTAATTTGAAAGCCATATAAGCTAGTTGGTTGACCAAGATCAACAAGTTTGACTTCGAGATCAATGACACTCAACACAAAGAGAATAGGGTTGCACATGCTCTTACCAGGTGGATACAAGTGAACCAAAAGATAATTGGTACATGGAGCTTAGGCATAGGTTACAACATAGTACAGGCACAGGAATGCGGGAACAGGATCTGGACTATCATCTCACAACAGAAGGCTTGGTTAGATTTAGGGACAAGATATATGTGCAAGATGACAATGAGCTCAACAAATTTCTTTTGAAGGAGTTTCATGTGAAACCATACTCATGTCACCAAAAATATAATAAGACATTCAAAACAGTGAAGAAGTTCTACTATTGGTTGACCATGAAGAAAGAAGTAGAAGAGTTCATGGTTATATTCTTGGATTGTCAATAAGTAAAGAGAGAGTGTAAGCATCCAGGTGTGTTACTATAGCCGATCCCAATTCCAGAGTGAAAAGGAGAGGTAATTTCCATGGATTTCATCATAGGATTGTCGAGGAAATCTAGATAGTGTGACTTGATTATGGTTGTGTTTTAAATATTGAAAATGGTAGTGCATTTCATTCTGTCGAGGTCTACTTATTCAACCAAAGATGTAGCATTTGTTTTCATCAAGGATGTGGTGGGGTTGCATGGTGTGCCAAAGAAGATTGTGTGAGATAGGGATGTTAAGTTCACTTCTAGGTTATGGAAAGAGTTATTTATAGGTTTGGGTATTGATTTGGCCTTCAAAACAACTTATCATCCACAAACAGATGGATAAACAAAGAGGGTCAAAAGAATATTGGAGATTATGTTTAGGACTCATGTGATACATGAGCAATGAGAGTGGGAAGAGTATCCTCCACAGGTAGATTTCACTTACAAAAATGGGTATCAGAAGTCTTTTAGGAGGAGTCCATTTGAGGTACTCTATGGTTAGAGTTGTAATACTCATATTAGTTGGAGTGATACAGTTAACAGGGTATTTATAGCACTAGATATGTTAGCAAAAATGGAATGAGAAATGCATGTAATCAAGAAGAATGTAAAGGTAATGCATGATACGTAGAACAATTATGCAAATTGAGACAAGTTGTTTAATGAGTTTTAGGAACCAAGCATTTGAGCAAGTTGAAGTGTGGTGGAAGTACTTTTTGCCTGATTAAGCTACATGGGCGATGAGAGGTCAAATGAGTGATATGTATCCTTCTTTATTCGATGGTTGAGTGAATTTCCTTCATATATGTATTTGGTATATGCTTGGTATGATGTTTTGGCATATGTACATATGTATATGGATGTAATACTGCCACAAGCTATGTTATAAAGCTCCAATAAGTGATGTGTGTGTCATGGTATTATGGTTGTTATATTGTTATCTTGTCTTGTTGGTTTGCGTCCCAATAGGTTGATCATTGTAAACATTGTAATGAGCTAAGTTATAAAGCTCTATGGGTAGTATGTATTAATTTTGGCAGTCTTGTTGGTTGTAGGTGTCATTGAACACTGAGGTCAGTGTTGCTCCAAGTGGGAGGGTTCTGTAATAGCCCTACTAAAAAAACTTGATGTTAAAATACTAAAGGTAAAATAAGGCCTTGGTCATGTGAAATGTATTCAAAGTTGAATGTTGGGAAAAACATACTAGCAAGAGTACTCACTAGGCTTATTAATGTTTATGGAAATTGGGAAATGAAATGGCTAAGGCTTTGGAAAGGAAAAGTGGCATTTATTGTCATTTATTTACCAAAATAATGGAAATTAGGAGAAAATTAAGGTGAAATATCATAGGTTGCATGTGAGGAGGAAAATGAAGGAAAATAATGGAAAATTGAAGAAATTAGAGCCCTCGTTAATAAAAAGACTTATGAGGATTAGTTGAAAAAATTTTGTTAGTTTAATTCTAGAGCTCTCATTCTATTTTCTCTCTCTCATACTCTTGGACAATTAGAGTTTTCTTGGAACATTCTTGGAGGAGTGTGGCATACTTGGGATTTGGAGCAAGAATGCAAAGGAAAAGAAAGATTGTGCAAGAGGATATCAAGATCAGCAACTACAATGGATTTTTTTTGCAAGTATCGAGTTGCATGTATGATTTCCTTGCTAGTTTTTGCATGCATGACATATGCATGTGGTTATATGGTAATGATTTGTCATCATCAAGGAGGATTGCATAGATTGAAAGTGGTTTTGCCTCACCTTCCCATTTCGTGGATAGTCATGGTGTTGTGGATTTTAATTCTATTTTTCTGGTTGGTTTTCTTATTCCTTCGGCTATGAGTTGAGTTATTAGTTCCTAGAAGGCTTGGTTGGATAAACTCTCTGGAAGCCCTATAGCAACTTGGGTTGGGTTACTAGTACTAAAAGCCTTGGTTGGACAAATGCTCCAGAATTCCTTGGTAGATTGAGTTAGTAGTCATGGAAGAACACTTTGGAAGCCTGATGATAACTATGGGTTGAGTTACTAGCCCTGGGAGCCCCAGATGGAACAAATGCTCTGGAGAATTGTATTGCTTGGGTAGAGACAAATCTGGTGATGGTTAATGAGTTTTAATCATGAAGTGGAATCATTGGTTGAGGGTTGAGATGGTTTTGCCTCTCGAAGCCCTGGATGGTGTTTATTTATTTGTTTTATGAGATCCCACATTCATGATTAGAATATGGAATAGAGGTTACTAACTGAAAGAAAGATTTGGTTCAGCTTAAACTATGGTCGAGTAGTTCGTGGAAGTCTCATACTTGGTCAACCTATGCAATCATCAATAAGAGATCTCTTTCTCACTAGTATTTAATGGGTAAATATACTTGTTTATATGTGACCTATATGGCTATTATATCCTTGATATTTCTATTGGTTAGATGTTGGTTGGGAGTGAGTTTTATGACTATGAAAATGTATGGCTCTCACCATGTTTTCGTTACTCACTGAATGTATATTGAATATATGGCTAGATGGTAATGCATTTATGGTGATGAGGAAAACATTTTTCTTAGAGATTCTTAAATATGTGTGAGACCCCTATGCTCAAATATGTTCTTTAAACTTGTAGAATACATATTTGTGACATGTTTGACAAAATGCCTGTCATGGTTAGTAGTGGTCTAATCAAGTCCTTGCATTAAATCCTTAGTCGTTTCTTTGACATAGGCATGCATGCGACTCGGAACCACTAGTCACTTTCACAAAAAGGCATGCATGCGATTGAGGACTTTTTCAGGTATGCTTGTGCCAGCAACTCTAGATTTTGTGTGACTTTTTTAGGGTTAAGACTTAGGCCACTACCCATAACTCCTTGAAACTTCCATAATTGAAAAGCAACGTCAAAACAATGATACA
>Ga0139314_100553_pt1 | contig 10269 bp, 6 predicted proteins | sample In2P11_FD_99376 | JGI IMG/M metagenome (GOLD analysis project Ga0139314, IMG submission 99376)
AAAACCCTTTCAAATGCTTTTCATATCATCCTTTGGATAATATATTAGAACAAGAATATTACCTTGAAAACAAATCATGTCCACCCATTTATTTAAAAATACAAAATCTTGAAGCCAAATTCCAATATAGACCATGCTTACTATTTAAGTATGGACAATAAACATACAATATTTGTTGTTATTATATTTTTTAGTTAAGTATTATATAATGTTTCATTGCTATTATATTTTCTAGTTAACTATTATATAAGGTTTCATTTGCTTCTCTGTTGCATCTAGTTAGTCTTTGTTGTTTATGACACTAGACTATTAGTAATTTATTACATGATACTATTAGTTTTTTTTTTGGTTGCGTTAGTGTTGGTAGGTAATTTTATGGGTTCTTGATTTCATTATGCATGAAATATTATTTATGAAATCAAGTTTCTTGATGTATTAAATATTTACAATGAATTTTTTGTAGTCAGTGAAAAAATTGAAATTTTATTTGAGTACATAATGAGAAATGAGATGTGCTTACACCTAATATTTGGGATTAGGTAATCCATGTAAAATAATGTAAATATAAAATAAGGAGAATTGGAATATGAAAAGATACTGGGAGATGAAACCCAAGAGTCTCTCCCTCCATGTACATATCTATGATCAATATTAATGCAAAATCACAATTTTCTATGAGCTACCTCCTGGTCTGACATGGTATTAGAGAATAGGTCCCAGTTTAGACTTGTAACTCCTGCATTCTGCCAGTCTTCTGCTTCCATTTATAGTTTGCTGCGTGGAGATGTTGAGCGCATGACAGTGCTAGAGGTTTGCTGCCTGGAGGTGTTGTGGTGCGGTGAGTGTAACACCCCTCCCTTGTGTACTAAATTATTATAAACCTAAGCTAAGTTAAATCTAGGTGTGATATCCTCCCTTGTGTGTTAAATTCTTGTAAACCTAAGCTAAGGAATGCTAGGTTTGATATCCTCCTTTGTGGGTTAAACTATTCTAAACCTAAGCCGAGCAAAGCTAGGTGACATGTAACATGAAAAGAAAATGTGTTATTAAATAAATTAATAAAATAAATCACTTGGAGGGTGGAGCACCAAGAGAGAGGAGATGCTTGCAAAATCCCATTGAGGAATGGGATAGAGATGAATCTTTCATGATAAAGCTTCTATATGTGATTCTATATAAGCTTCGATGGATTGGTGATCCATCAGATGGATGGGAGATAAAGATCCATTGGACATAAAAGCTTTGCAGGAGGTAAAGACAAGCTTTCATGAGGAAAAGCCTCGTGGGAGATAAATACGAGATTTTTCAAAAAAGACCTATGAAATTAGAAAAATCCACAAAAGAGGGACGCCGCTAATGGTAACTAAATCATGAAAGAGGGTACTAAATACCCAGTGCATTGATCAATTGAGGACAATTGATCCTTGGCAAGATCTTCGGCTGGGGGGGAATCAATGGTGATTCATGGTTGGGTGGTGGTGCTCCTCCCTCCAAGTGAGGTTTTTGTTGGTGTCAGATGTGCAGAATGTCTGTATGATGACTCTTACTCTCTCTATCTCTCTGTTGTAGTTCCAGTTTGTTTATGAGAATAGTTTCATAAGTTTATGTTATTGTTCGAGTTTTTCTATGCGATGATTGCCTAAGTTTCCTCGCCATGATAATGTCCCGTGAATTACATAGGCTTATGTATTAATAGACTTAATGGTGTTTCTCTCTACTCTGATGAGATTCACTTAAATGGTATGGGTTCTATATTAATCCTTACTTGTTATGAAGTTAAATCATTTGCTAAGATATGTTGATGGTTGATTTATTATTTCTATTTCCTACTGTTGAAATGGTTAACCCATGTAGCTCAGTGGTATATACGAGGTGTTATCTGTATGGAAATAATTGCTGTCTTATTTATGTGACCTTTAATGTATATGAGAAATGGTGGAATCAGGGTAATTAGCTGTTGTTACTGGCGTCACAATGTTAGATTTCTCATGATCGACTTGCATGTGGCCTTTTAGTGTGAATTTATTTGTAGAAGTACATTAAATGGATTGACACATAATTAGATTCCCTGTGCTAATGTATTACTATGAAAGTGACGATGGTATTGGACATATGACCTCTTTTACATCTAAGAATAGAGTAAGTAGCGGAAGCATGGCAGACAGTGATATATAGACTAACATGGTTTATGCTGAGATTATGTATGAATATGTGAGATGACTATGGATTCTCTAACTGATCGTATTACATTCAATATAGTGATATGGTATGATCATAATGCTCTAAAGTGATATCTACTTACGCATACTCACGAATTGAGGAAATAAAGTTTCACATTTTATGACTGGTGGGTTAAGTATCTGCGTTGCAAGTCTAACTAGTATGCATGGGAATGAAATTCTAGTGAATAGCGTAGTGTACACTACAATGATCATGAAATTAATGTTCACTAGGGCTGGTAGAGGTTTACCTAGATATTTTGACAGGGTGCCTACCATCGCAAGTTTAATGGTCGATCACATACATAAGATATGTTAATGAATGTAAGGTTCCATATAAGAGAACCAGTAAAATAATTAATGAGAAATTTCTACTATGGCCTAATAGTAATATAACCGACGTAATTCTAGAAGACAAGATCTGCAAAGACGGGTTTAAAGCTTTAACTGTGAATGAACCCAAATTTTAAATTTATTGGTCCTAGAGGCTAAATTCCTAGGTAGGCTCAAGAGGTTCATTACAAATGGTATCGGAGAAATCAATTTCAAACCTTGCGGCCTATGGGCCAATACGCCTCCATAGGGTATGGACAAGTTTTAGCCTAAAATTGGCCTCACTATCACAAGCTCTTCTTAAGGGTCCTAGTATAATTGTTAAATCTAGACTCTTTATTTAAAATTGAATCTAAATATTAAAAATGTTTAGAGAAAAGAATGCGGAAGCCCATATGGAATATTTATGTCTGTCATAAAACAAATTTGTTAGGAAGGGACAACATAAATACATAGGTTGAACAGCTAAAGAGTTTAAAACCTATAAGGTAAGGTAGATTGTTGAAATATGGAACATGAGATATTATTTTTAAGATAAAAGAAAATATAGAAATTGTAAAAAAGAACAATACCCTCCCATATATAAATTATGGACCAATATATTATAGAATGTAAATGATAGTGTATATGTTCTAAAATTAGATAATTATAAGTGCCAGGGCTGAAAAGTCAAGAGCATAGCATAGCCGTAGATACACTAATCTTTAATTGGAATGAATCATGGAGGTTTTAAAAAACCCTAATACAAAGAACGAAGTTCGAATTAATTTATGCATGGTGATTAAATTGAGTTAAGCCACCAAAATTAAAATTTTATACATAAAAATAAGATGATGGTGTAAGTTCAATTTTTGAAACACAGAACAGGGGGATATTATTCCTTAAAATAAAAATTAACTTTTATAGTTGAAAATTTAATTACCTTCCATATATGTATTATGGATCAATTTCTATGTTATACATTTTTGAATATATGTTAAAATTCTGGTCAATAGATAGCATAAGCGGCCTCACCTGAGATTAAATCCGAGTGTGATATATACGTTGGGTATATAAAATTTGTATGGGCATACCCATTAGTTAACAACCATCCAAGTAATATTCTCCTCGGTAGAATATCACAACAAGGAGAATGAGTGTTAAGAGAGCTTCCCAAGCACGTTTGGGCATCGATCTGGTTTTTCCTCCTCTCTCCAGAGCATCGCAGTGTTTGGTGGTTGGACGATGCTCTGTTTCCATACCAAGTGAGGGTCCCATTTCTCATCTGAGGTTAAATCATGATTCGCCATGTCCTGCGCCAGAAATGGCTTTGGGGATGGGTCACCACTAAGATGAAGCGGCTCTGATTGTGCTAGCTAGGAAGATGTTAGAGGGCTACAGGTTAGGCGAAAGGATGGAGAATGGGTTGGAGTGAAGCCGATCCTCCAGCCCTTCACGGGAGATTGTCAACAGGGAATGGAGTCTGAATCGGCATACGTTGCTGAATTAATCATCAACCCCAAGGATAGTGTGTAAACAAAAAACAAAAAATAAAAAAATCTCTGCTGATGCTGTTTTCCATTGCACTACAGACAATTATGTGTGGATAGAGTTACTATACAACTACGTTTGTAATAAGGATGAATTGGTCTTCATCCAAACTTTATGGCTCAAGCTTCGAATAATGGTCCCAATCATATAATCCTAGATTGCATGGCATGGATATGACAATAGTTGAAGTGCACTTGTGGTGGATATTGGACTAGTACTTATCTGTAGCTGCACCAGATGATGGGAAACATCTAGAAGAGCTTGATCTTGTCTAATAATTCGGAGAGGTAAGAAAAGCTTCGACCCCCCAAAAAAGAAGAAGCCGATTTTCTCTTTGCTCATGAATATAGTAACACTATCCATTAAACTACTGGTGAAAAGCAACAATATTGGATAAGATTGACATTCTTTCCATTTAGAACACTGCCTTATGAATGTACACCACAATTTTAAAGGGATAAAACAACGTTTCTTTTTTTCGGCTGAGAGTAGAAGGTTTCTTAAATATCATGCACACTAGTTTGGGTGATTCTAAAACCATGAATTATGGATAAAAGAAACCATGAAGCCATGCAGACGTAAGAATGATGGATTTCATTCTATTTTTTTTGTATTATTCTAATTTTGTTTAAGAAAGGAATGGAAAAAAAAAGCTGTAGGTTTCCTAATTGTGATAATGAATTAAGAAAAAGATGTTGAAAGCAACAACGTTGCTATAACAAACGATAAGGGAGGGATAACAGAAAGTGGGAGCGTTGTCTTCCCTGGTTAGACTGCTATTCATTGATTAGTAATATTGTTTCCTTGTTCCAGTGGTTATAAAACCCAGAACCTATTAGCTTGTATATGCACTCTCTCTTTTGGGCCTTTACGTAATTCCTACTATTTTATCATAAGTTTACGGGAAGGGAAGAACGAGTATGGCACTCGACTAATGATAGATAAGGCTGTAGTGTTGTTTGATTGCTGCAACCACCATCGTGCCTGCTCTTGGTATGAGAGGTGTCGAGGTTACGAAGTTGACGATAGTGTTGCGGTACTGACAGCTGTGCAACGACAAATCCATAGTTGCTAAATGCTTGTGGAAGACTCTTGAATCCCAACGCCCCTCCTCTTGTGGCATTTTTCACATTATTAACAAGCCCAAAGATCTCCTGATAGGTAATTAATGTTATGCCCTTTTGAAATAATTAGCGGACAACTATCTGTTTGAGGTTATTGTGCTCCTGCAACATCGCTGTTAAATCTCATTCATTTCATTCTGCTTACACATGGATAATCAATTGTGAGCATTTTAAACCTAAAAATTTTGTCAGCTGGATAAGGTGAACATATAAACTTATAGAGACTAACTGGTGTTATAAAATCCGCTTTATAGATGCAGGTTGAAGCTTACAGTATGTTTTTCATCTCAGTAATTGATTTGATTCCCCTATTTCGGTCTAACCAAAAGTCTCCGATTAACTAATTGAGGGAAAAAAGAATGGAGAATAAAATAAAGAACTTGGTACAGATGCATTTCTGGTTGGAAAACATGGAGAGGGAATGGATCTTTCCTCTCGCAACAACGATGCTTGTGTCATTGTTCTGGGATTCGTCGCAACCCTTTTCTCAGGTTCAAAACAATTGCATCCATGCAGTCCTATCATATTTTGTTTCAAGGGAGGGGGAAGCGAGGTTCCCAAAGTAGTTTTCGTAAGCAATTTCTATGGAATTCTGTCCAAGCTGTTGTGGAAAATTGTTTTACACGTGAGAAAAATACGTGTGTTTTGAGAAACATTACCACAGTATCTATGAGTACAGGTACTTCCGTTGTTTAAAATATAGGGTTTGAACTAAAAAAATGCTTTCCCCTGGGTCTTCTTATTGGTGAATCCTCTTAGATTACTGTATACACTTTTGCTTCTATTTTGTATTGTGGGTTGTGCGTTTTGCTTTTATTTTTTGACAGCCTATTAGGGTTGATTATAGATTTTCCTCTTGTGATAATGTCCATTCAATGGTTCTCAAATAAAGTAATTATTTTCTCACTTGTCAGTGTGCTACGCTAGCATCAAGTTTTAGGTGAAACATGTGGAAATAAAAATATATGATTGAACTAAATTATAAGGATGATATTAACTTGCGACACTGTGCTTTTGAATTTGTGGTAACTCCCTAGTTAATGGATGCAGCTCACCATGAAGGATCCACAAACTACCAATCACGAAAGGTGTCTGTTGTCACCAATCAGTGGATGGCTTCGAGCTTCGATCAATAGCCTTCTCTTTGATTGATTGAATGATTGATTTATAAGTTGCCTTAACCAACAATGGATTTGCAAACGGCATAGCACTACTTCTGTTTTATAATGGTTGTGGGTTCACAAACTGTCAAACCAAAATGGCAAGAAGAAAATAAGTAGAAAGGTAAATGTTTGAAATGGTTGGAGGATATATAATCAACCCTCTGCGCACTCAGCTGCAGAGCCTCTACCTGCGCTACAATCCAAAAATTAGTATTCTATTTCAGAGCTATCTCTCATACATCTTCGATCTTGATCAATGATTCCTTGCCTCTAACTACTTAGAGCTTAGCTCTATTTATACAATCCATGGTCCGCGGACCATGGGTACATTTCTTATAACCGACATTACATTATCAAGATAAATGCAGGCAACCTTATGACTCTTTAACATCTACGCGCTTCGCGCCCACAAAATGCGGAGTCTTTACATTTGTATTACAAAATTGGACCAAAATATGGGCTCTTAGCCCCAAAATTTCCCTTGGGGGATCCTGCGCCCAACAATATATGTATGGCTAGGTAAACAAACCTGGAGGTTATCCAGAAGAAGGAAATTAAGTTTGGTATAAGTAACTGTGGTTAATCACAGTTTGGCATACATACAATTACGACGAATATATATTGTTATGTGAACTAATCTGTTATGATCTTGTAGGCATATTAATGTGGAAAATATGCTAACTAATGTATTGTATGCAAGGAGACTGCAAGTAATAGGTGTTCGAAAAGAACACAAAGGCTTGGAAGAATGCATTTAGAGAACACAGATTCTTCAGATAAAATAAATGATAAGCAATAGCTGCTTTAATAATATTAAGTAACAGATTATGATATTCATCATATTTAAACTTTTTCATCTATAAATTCTCACAAATGTTTTGAAAAGAATGTTACATGTAGCTATAAAAAGAGAGCACTCCTTGAGACTGATGTAGCTATGGAAGAGGAGGTGCTGGGAGCACTCCTTGTGATCAATGTACATCGAAAAAATGCATCAGATGGCAGAGCCATGAGAGTTGTTGAGCTAGAAACCAACTACCTGTGAACAAGGACATGATGCAGCGATACACAGACGACGGTGTAAAATTTAAGCAGGGGAGTATGTAACACCCCTCCCTTGTGTACTAAATTATTGTAAGCCTAAGCTAAGTTAATGATAGGTGTGATGTCCTCCCTTATGTGTTAATGTTTGTAAACCTAAGCTGAGGAAATCTAGGTTTGATACCCTCCTTTGTGGGTTAAACTATTCTAAACCTAAGCTGAGGAAAGTTAGGTGATATGTGATATGAAAAGAAAACGTGATATTAAATAAGTTAATAAAAAATATCACTTGGAGGGTGGAGCAACAAGAGGAAGGAGATGCTTGCCAAATCGCATTGAGGAATGGGATAGAGATGAATATTTCATGATAAAGATTCTAGATGTGATTCTAGATAAGATTCGATGGATTGGTGATCCGTCAGATGGATGGGAGATAAATATCCATCGGACATAAAAGCTTTGCGGGAGATAAAAGCAATATTTTATGAGGAAAAGCCTCATGGGAGATAAATACAAGGTTTTCCAAAAAATGGCCTAGGCAATTGGAAAAATCCATAAAAGAGGGACACCGCTAATGGTAAATAAATCATGAAAGAGGGTATTAAATACCCAGTGCATTGATCAATTGAGGACAATTGATCCTTGGCAAGATCTTCGGCTCAGGGGAATCAAAGGTGATTCATGGCTGGGTGGTGGTGCTCCTCCCTCCAAGTGAGGTCTGATTTGGCTTCAGATGCGTGGAATGTTTGTATGATGACTGTTACTCTCTCTCTTTCTCTCTATTATAGTTCCAATTTGTTTATGAGAATAGTTTCATAAGTTTATATTACTGTTCCAGGTTTTCTATGAGATGATTGCCTAAGTTTCCTCGCCATGAGAATGTCACGTGAATTACATAGGGTTATGTATTAATAGACTGAATGGTGTTTCTCTCTACTCTGATGAGATTCACTTGCATGGTATGGGTTCTATATTAATGCTTACTTGTTATGAAGTTAAATAATTTAGCTCAGATATACTGATGGTTGATTTCTTATCTCTATTTCCTACTGTTGAAATGGTTAACCCATGTAGCTCAGTTGTATAGATGAGGTGTTATCTATATGGAAATGATTGCTGCCTTGTGTATGTGACCTTTAATGTATATGAGAAATGGTGGAATAAGGGTAATTAGCTGTTGTTACTGGTGTCAAAACGTTAGTTTTCTCATGACTGACTTGCATGTGGATTTCTAGTGCGGAGTTATATGTAGAAATACATTAAATGGATTGACACATAATTAGAATACATGTGCTAATGTATTACTACGAAAGTGATGGCAATATTGTACATATGAAATCTTTTACATCTCAGAATAGAGTTAGTAGCGGAAGCATGGTAGGCAATTATATATATACTAACATGGTTTATGTTGAGATTATGTATGAATATGTGAGATGACTATGGATTCTCTAACTGATCATATTACATTCACTATAGAGATATGGTATGCTCATAATGCTCTAAAGTGATATCTCTTTATGCATACTCACCAATTGAGGAAATAATGTTTCCCATTTTATGACTAATGGGTTAAGTATCTATGTGGCAAGTGTAACTAGTGTGCATGGGAATGGAAGTATGGTCATAACGTAGTGTACATTACAATGATCATGAAATTAATTTCCACTAGTGCTGGTGGAGATTTACCCAGATATTTTGATAGGGTGCCTACCATCAAAAGTTTAATGGTCGATCACATACATCAGATATGTTAATGAATCTAAGGTTCCATATAAGAGAACCAACAAAACAATTAATGAGAAATTTGCACTATGGCCTAATAGTAATATGGTTGAGGCAATTTTAGAAGACAAGATTTGCAAGGAGGGGTAAAGCTTTAACTGTGAATGAATAAAAAATTTTAAATTTATGCATCCTAGAGGCTAAATTCCTAGGTAGGTTTAGGAGGTTCGTTATAGTGAGAACAATTGAATAAAGGTACATTAAATCCAAAGGCAACCTCTCCTGCGTGAACGGTATGCCGATATTTTCAGTGATTGTGTCTGCATTCTAAACTGTGTTTTATAACTCAACATTTACTTATATTGACCACTTGTTGGCGTGACTGTGTTGCGTTGTATTTAATTTAAGGAAAGTGGTATTGATATGGTTAATGTGATTGTGTTGCGTTGAATGGTATCACACCGTAGAATGGTATTACTGTGTTGTGTTGTTTGATATGGCGTGACTATGGCCCTTCAAACCACCTCCCTCATATACCAATCTCCCATACCACTCGACTCTTGATACTGCTCCCTCACTTTCCAGACACTGGTCGCATGTCTGCGTGCAACAAAACACGAGACTGTCCATTGGACTATTAAGTGGTATGTACATGATCTTTTGATGACATGCAAAAATGAGAGCTATATTGCATCCATAAGGAAGGAATTGAGGAAGTGTTTTGAAATGACAGACTTGGTGTATGTTCACCACTATCTTGGTATTGAAGTAACTCAACATCTGAAGGTTGTATTCCTCTCTCAGAAGAAGTACATTGGAGCTACGTTGAACAAGTTTGGGATGGCTAAGTGAAATCCTATGAATACTCCAATGGAACATAACTAAAAGCTCACATCCACTGAAGGAAAATAATTTGAGGATGCAACAAAGTATAGACAACTTGTAGGAAGTCTCATCTACTTGAACACTACCATACCAGACATTTCATTTGTTGTTGAAATCCTCTCCGTGTTTATGAAAAAGCCTTGTGAGGGACATTGATCTGCTGCGAAAAGGTTTCTAAAGTACTTGAAGGGAACTCAAGGCTTTGGACTTAAGTATACACAGGTCGACGACTTCAACTTGATTGGACAC
>Ga0139314_100117_pt2 | contig 10266 bp, 6 predicted proteins | sample In2P11_FD_99376 | JGI IMG/M metagenome (GOLD analysis project Ga0139314, IMG submission 99376)
AAAAAAAAGAGAAAAAAAGAAGATCCTAAGTAAAAACCTCCTTTGAGGCACCTAGGCGGACCTACTAGTTGAAAACCTCATTGAGGCGGCTAGTATGCCTAGAAGAACAAAAAAAAAGAGAAAAAATTAAAGAATCCTTACTCCATGCATGCATGTACTCTCCAACATTTGCAAGCAACAAAAACAAGTTGGTATCGAAAGGAAAATTAGTCAATCCTAGTTAAAAGAAGTCAAAATTTGAATTTCTCCTACTTCTCTTAAATGCTCCAACAAGGCCCAGGCCATACCAATCCATCGCCCTCATCTATTTTCACCATCCACCCATCAGTCTCAAGCTTCTACCACTTATTTTCTTTGTTGTCCTAAAAAACTATAGGATACTTTGTTTTACTACAAGATACAAAAATACATAGAGCATAAATTTGTTTTTGCCATAACTTGAAAACCATGCATCTATTTGCCAAGTTGTGTCAGGGGGAGATACATATGGATGATGGTAACATGATCAAGCAATTTCAACAAATTCTAGTGCACGGTTTCCAAGAAATTGGCCTCCATCACCTTCAACCATTTTTGCATTTTCTCAATAATTGTGCATCCATTTAAACAATTGTTTCATGGGGAGATGCATATGGATGATGGTAACATGCACAAGCAATTTCAACAAATTCCAGTACACGGTTTCCAAGAAATTGACCTCCATCACCTTCAGCCATTTTTAGTTTTCCTCTAGATCCGTGCATCCATTAACCAAAATTTTTCAATGGAGAGGTGCATAATGATGATTGCAACATGCTCAAAATGTTTCAGCTCAATTCAGCCTACCATTTGGGAGATATGGACAAAACAAGTCATTGTCCTGTAAGCCTACAGGATACATAGCAACACCTACAGGATTGGCAGTGACCAATTTTAAAGGAGATCCAGAGGTCAAAGAAGCTCCTATAGAACTTAGTAGCAGCTGCTAGTTTTAGTCTTTGCAGCCTTCCTCCAGTGATCAAACATGCTCTTACACAAGTTATTTTAAGGTGTCAAGGTCAAATTTTATCATTTCAGTGAGTCTTCAAGTAAAATTTGGTCACTAGGCATTAGGTCTAGGGTTTTCTTTCACTCCTTTCAAAGTTGTCCAGATGTCAGTCAATGTCACCATTCAGCTGAGTCTAACATCATTCAGAGGGTTGTCATCATCATGTCAAGTTCCATTGGGTCATTTCACACCTTGTTCATGTTTCAGTTGTGCCTAGGCAAGGTTCATTTCCCTCTCCTAAGGTTTTGAAGCTAATTTCTCTTGGATGGTCAAATCATTAGAAAAACTTGTATCCTGATGTTCATACACCTTACCCTATCCTTAAAATACCTTATCAAACACTTCCCCTCACTGAGATTCCCCAAATTCCTCATTTTCGCACAAACCCTAGTTTCTTGCTACAACCAGGCAATTTTCTATGGTTGGGCCTGTGTTTTTCCTTTTTGGACCCCTTCCCCTCACTCAATTTCTGGGATTCCACTTTCCCCTACTTCATAACATCTCTCCATACCTCCCAAAATTTCCTCAATAATTTAGAAGCTCCCTATCTCCTTCATTTCGCTTCATTTCGGTAAATCCCTTGTCCCACACATCGGGATATGTTTCACTCAAATGATGTTTTTGAGCAATCAAAGATGAATTCAGGAAAAATGAGAGAGGTTTTTGTCCAACACAGACCAAGAAAGGAAAACCTCCTATACGTTTTACACAGGTGTCATGTTTTTGAAGAAATGTCAAAAAAACAATTGTCTCAGGAAAATTGATACACCTCTGGAACGACCTCGGGAAAATCAAATTTTCTCCTAGTACAGTTGGCAAAATGACTTTCTTGATGATCCAAACGATAACTAGAGACAAGTATATTTCCAATTAGCTATCATGAGCTCAATTTGGAGTTGAGGAAGGCATTCAAAAGTTGACTGTAACAACACTCTACCTTTAGGTAGCCTCATTTGGCACAGTTCGACCAGTCTTGGGAGATTTGACTTTTGACAAGGAAAATGAACTCCAAATCACAAAATTTTGATTGGGTCAGAAATTAGACTCAACTAATTTTCCAATGAGCTATCATGAGCTCAATTTTTGGTTGAGGAAGGCATTCAAAATTTGACCACAACAGCACTCTTCCTTGAGGCAACCTCATTTGGCACAGTTCGACTAGTCTTGGGAGATTTGATTTTTGACAGGGAAAATGAACTCCCAATCACAAAATTCAGGTTGTATTGGAAAGTAGACTCAAGTACCTTTCTAATGAGCTATCCTGCACTCAATTTTGACATCGAGAAGGCCTCCACAAGTCACCTGCAAAAGAGTGCGACGCACAGGAGGAGGAGCGCGACGATTTTATAAATATTTTCACTCCATATGGTCAGTTATACAAGTGGCAAAGGAAGGAAAAGGGTCACCCAAGACATTTTCCATGTTTGTGGAGCTACACCTGTAGCTGATGTTGGGCTCTCCACCTTCATTTTGTGACCCTTAGGCGTTCTATCTCTTCATGGCACATTCTATATATTGTATGCAAACCATTTGCAAAGGCAATTTGGGTTGGTTGGCTTGTAACTTCTGGGGGACTGTGAGAAAGAAACTTTACATTGTATATTTTTATAGAGAATTAATGAGATGTAGTAGCTCTATTTCATGAGATTCATGTGGTTGTGAGTGTAGCAAGTGTGTCTCTTATGTTTCATATGTATCTTGTTATGTTTCATAGTTCATTTCATATTAATTTCTAGTGAATTTTTTCGAGTGAGATTAGGTAGAATTATATTTTATTGCTCTACCTATGGGAAAATTTCATGTACATTGTTCATTCTTCTATTGAAAAGGATTCATGTTGGCCATGCCCTTTTCACCTTCTTAATCAATCTCTCCATTTCGCCATATCTTAAAACTAAATTGCTATGATTTCCACCTACCTTGCCTCACGAAATAATCTGTGCCTTTATGTTAAGTTCTCTATTCATTGAGGTCCAGTGGTCCCATAACATCCCAGAAACGCAGTCATTCATAAAAATAACTCCTTATATTCATTTTCACTTACTAGCCTAAGACAAATATTTCATTGTAAGTCATCTCAGGCCATTTCATTTACTTATTCACTGAGTGTGACTCGGAGAGAGCCCTCTCCTGTCCTCGTAGGGCTAGCTATGAGGCTGAGCTTGGTTTGATGTTGCCTTGAACCTCACCTTCCTTCAGCCTAAGGTAGATTCAAGCACTAACATAGTGGCGACCATACTGGGGAAGAAAATGGTTTTCTTGTAGATTGTCTTGCCCCAGGACATATCTCAAGTTCAAATCTGATAGTTGATGGTGAACAACAATCAGACATAAGAAGACGGTTGAAATCATTCACCTGGCGACTCCATTCAATGAAGAATCCATGCAATCAATCCTTCATGGTGATTCCAATGCAGAGGGATCAGTAGCTTTGAGATTTCTTAAGATGGATCGGATTGCAAGAAGATATGCTCCCATGAGCCGAGATCACATTCCAGTCTTTCCAAATAAAATTCCAAAGGTAGATTGGTCAAGGAATCTGCCTACATTTAAAGATGATGGTAAGAAGGATGCTGCTTTACATCTATTTTGATTTCACATGCATATTCGCAAGTTGAAGGTTGATTTTCCTGAAGATTGCTTAATGAAGATCGCCACCCTTGAAGGTGAAGCCCAATCTTGGTATGAAAATTTGCCCGTTGCTTGTATTTACTGTCTAAAGGATTTTGCATGCCATGTTCAATGAAAGATATAAAGACTCTTATCGATCATTAAATCTAGTTCATGATTGTTGCAAGCATGCTTATGGTTTTATTGAGAGCCTTGAAAAATATTATGAGGATGATAATTTTGTGGATGATGAAATCATGGAAGCCCTGTATGAAAATCCCTTTCAGCAGTGTCAAGATGCTTAGGAAACTTTGCAGCGGAATCAAGATCTTTGTACGGTGGAAAATGAAGGAATTTTGCATCTTGACAGCAACATGAATTACATGAAATAGATCATCAGGTTGAAGAGTTCCATATGGCTGAAAGTGATGAAAGAAAAAGTGTCGTTTCAAATTGGTCCATAGAAGAAGACAAAGTTTTGGGTCCAAATGTTCTCATGTCATCAGAACAAAGCCTTCATAAAGAGGTATTCCAGTCAGCTCATGGACAAAAAGATGAGAAAATTGAGCTTTCTCTGGATGAATTTATGGTAGATGATAAAAATGTTAGTGTTGGGTTTCAAGAATCATCCGAAGTTGCTTTTCTCATGATTGATGAATGTGATGAATGTAATGAGAATCTGGCTGTCATATCATGTCAAGATGATCAGGAATATATTCAGACTATAGCCATCCAGACCATTATGGATTCCATTTCAGATTCTTCCTCATATGTTTCATGTTTTGAAGTGTTCTTTGAAGAGGAAATCCACTCATCTGCTTGTTCAAGATTTTTTGAGGACCAGGAGCATACTTTTTCTGAAGTAAATTATGAAGGAAGATCAGACTCAAAAGAAAAAGACATCTTGTTTCTTCAGCATGAGGTAAATCTTCATGTTTTTCATGATCCAATGACAGATTTGTTACAGACAGTAGTGAAGGTCATTATTGCAGTATTCAGTGATGAAGGAGATCATGGCCAATTATGTTTTGGGATGCCCAGTTACCGGTATCAATTGTTGACTAGAAGATCTGATCGGAAGAATTAGTCAAGTAGCCATCTTCTTGATTGGTTACATTGGCAGTTTGATATAGTTTGATGATATATAGTCTTGTAAGAAATAAAGGTGGTCATGTACTACCACCAAGCTTTAAGTTTTAAGTTCAGTTAAGTTTTTTAGTCATGTCAGTTTGCATTGAGTTAGTTTGAGTCAAGTTTCATGTAAATAAATTGAGTCATGTTGGAATAATGGACTCCATAGCCCAATGGACAAAGGCATTGTCTGCTCATCCAAAGATTTGTAGTTCTTGGCACCTCCAAGGAACCATCGCCCATTGGAGCCAATGTTAGTTTCAGTATTTGCAACCTTCCTCCAGTGATCAAACATGCTCTTACACAAGTGATTTTAAGGTGTCAAGGTCAAATTTTATCATTTCAGTGAGTCTTCAAGTAAAATTTGGTCACTAGGCATTAGGTCTAGAGTTTGCTTTCAATCCTTTCAAGTTGTCCATATGTCAGTCAATGTCACCATTCAGCTGAGTCTAACATTATTCAGAGGGTTTTCATCATCATTTCAAGTTCCATTGGGTCATTTCATACCTTGTTCATGTTTCAGTTGTGCCTAGGCAAGGTTCATTTCCTTCTCCTAAGGTTTTGAAGCTAATTTCTCTTGGATGGTCAAATCATCGGAAAAACTTGTATCTTGATGTTCACACACCTTCCCCTATCCTTAAAGTACCTTATCAAACACTTCCCCTCACTGAGATTCCCCAAATTCCTCATTTTCGCACAAACCTTAGTTTCTTGCTACAACCGGGCAATTTTCTATGGTTGGGCCTGTGTTTTTCCTTTTTGGACCCCTTCCCCCTCACTCAATTTCTAAGATTACACTTTCCCCTACTTCCTAACATCCCTCCATACCTCCCAAAATTTCCTCAAGAATTTAGAAGCTCCCTATCCCCTTCATTTCGCTTCATTTTGGAAAATTCCTTGTCCCACACATCGGGATATGTTTCACTCAAATGACGTTTCTGAGAAATCAAAGATGAATTCGAGAAAACTAGGAGAGGTTTTTGTCCAAAACAGACCAAGGGAGTAAAAACTCCTTCACTTTTTACACAGGTGTTATGGTTTTGAAGAAATGTCAAAAATACAATTGTCTCGGGAAAATTGATGCACCTCTAGAGCGACCTCAGAAAAAACAAATTTTCTCCTAGCTCGGTTGGCCAAATAACTTGCTTGATAATACAAAAGATAACTAGAGACAATTATATTTCCAATGAGCTATCATGAGCTCAATTTGGAGTTGAGGAAAGCATCCAAAAGTTGACTGTAACAACACTCTGCCTTTAGGCAGCCTCATTTGGCACAGTTCGACCGGTCTTGGGAGATTTGATTTTTTATAGGGAAAATGAACTCCAAATCCAAAAATTATAATTGTGGCAGAAAGTAGACTCACTTACCTTTCCAATAAGCCATCATTAGCTCAATTTGGGATTGAGGAAGGCATTCAAAAGTTGACCGCAACAACACTCTGCCTTGAGGCAGCCTCATTTGGCATAGTTCGACCAGTCTTGGGAGATTTGATTTTTGACAGGGTAAATGAACTCCAAATCAAAAAATTCTGGTTGGGTTAGAAATCTGACTCAAATATATTTCCAATGAGCTATCCTTAACTCAATTTGGACACATCTAAGGCCTCCAAAAGTTACCTGGAAAAGAGCATGATGCACAGGATGAGGAGCGCGACGGTTTTATAAATATTTTCACTCCATATGGTCAGTTATACAAGTGGCAAAGGAAGGCAAAGGGTCACCCAAGCCATTTGTCATGTTTTTGGAGCTGCACCTGTAGCTGATGTTTGGCTCTCCACCTTCATTTTGTGACCCTTGGGCGTTCTATCTCTTCATGACACATTCTATATATTGTATGCAAACTATTTGCAAAGGAAATTTGGGTTGGTTGGCTTGTAACTTCTGGGGGACTGTGGGAAAGAAACTTTACATTGTATATTTTTATAGAGAATTAATGAGAGGCAACAGCTCTATTTCATGAGATTCATGTGGATGTGAGTGTAGCAAGTGTGTCTCTTATGTTTCATATGTATCTTGTTATGTTTCATAGTTCATTTCATATTAATTTCTAGTGAAGTTTTTCGAGTGAGATTAGGTAGAATTCAATTTTATTGCTCTACCTATGGGAAAATTTCATATACATTGTTCATTCTTCTGTTGAAAAGGATTCATGTTGGCCATGCCATTTTCACCTTCTTAATCAATCTCTCCATTCCGCCATATCTTAAAACTAAATTGCTATGCTTTCCGCCTGCCTTGCCTCACGAAATAATCTGTGCTTTTATGTTAAGTTCTCTGTTCATTGAGGTCCAGTGGTCCCATAACATCCCAAAAACACAGTCATTCATAAAAATCACTCCTTATATTCATTTTCACTTACTAGCCTAAGACAAATATTTCATTGTAAGTCATCTCAGGCCATTTCATTTACTTATTCACTGAGTGTGACTCGGAGAGAGCCCTCTCCTGTCCTCGTAGGGCTAGCTACGAGGCTGAGCTTGGTTTGATGTTGCCTTGAACCTCGCCTTCCTTCAGCCTAAGGTAGATTCAAGCACTAACAACATCATCAGAATCATCAACATCACCATCCAACACCTACACATCAACATCAACTCAGCAACAACATGCATGTCTCTCCAACAACCATCAGGTAGATACAGGTATGCAATATTCTTGACCTCTTCTATTGAGCATATTATAGTTAGAAATTTTTTGTCAATGCATGAGAGATTAGTTTTTATAAGCCAAGGATGGGTCAGCATTCTTAGCCACCTTCAACTAGTTGATTATAGCTCACTCCATTCATGCAATGTTTAAAAGTCAAATTATGAAGGGTGATGATTTCAAGGAATTAGGACAACAGTTAAAAGAAGAAATTTTTGCAAATACCAAGGTCACCACAACTCTCCAAGCCCTCCATTAACTTCATATTCACTATCTATTCATCATTCATCCATCCCATTTCATTCTTGAAAAAAAAAACAAAGAGAGCATCCTCTCCATTTTCATGAAATTTCCATTTGCAGGTTAGCAAGAACGACGGTCAAAGAGCAAAGGAGGATCACAAACAGACCCATGTCACTCACATTTTTATTTTACCAATCATTACCATTCATTCCTCCACCATTTCTGTCATTTTTTCCACTCCTTTACTTCAGTTTACAAAGGGACTATGTTTTCTACAGGATGATCATGTAGGAATTACAGTGACCCAGAAATCCTACAGGAGTCAGTCCTAAGGAAAATAAATGACTTGTTATGCCAATAAAATGCACCCCCTTCATCATTCCATCACCATACCTTGTCCCCCATCATCACCCCTGCATTCACCCTTAAAAACAAAATCAGTTTCAAAAAAAAAATCAAGAACCATCTGGAATAAGGGCAATAAAGTAAGCTAATGGTTTCAAGAAACAATGATTTCTCTTTGAACCAATATATTTTTGGGCTTGTCCTTGCAGTGGTTACAACCAAAATTCTTAATGCACAAGAGAGAAGCCATCAGGGCCTTGAATGAGGCACAATTAGGTCACTAAGTTCCTCAAAAAATGAGCAACGCTTTCAGTAGGGGGATATGATGGGCCTCTAAATGAGACATAACTTAAGGCCCATGCCTCTAATTTAAAACATAAATTAAGGCCTATTACCATCCTTCAGCACATTAAACCTCTATTTTTGCATTAGATAATTTATTTTTAACTTTAATATATTCATTAGGAAGGTTTATGAATAATTGAATATTTGTGCCTAATATTATTTATTTTTGTGAAATATTATGAGAATATTGGGCAAAATTATGAAGATTTGGAGGAGGAGATAATTTAGGGACTTGTTCCCAACTACTAGAGGATCAATAATAAAAAATAATTCAACAAGATATTATGGAATTATGGTACAAATTGTGGAACTCCAATGATTGAGAAAATCTAGGAATGTGTTCCCTGCCATTTTATGCAAATTCCTAGTATTGGGGACTAGATCCACTAATCAAGGGATTTTGCTAGGGTAAACTTTTTCCATTCATGGGGAATGATTCCTAATCATTTTGTATAAGTACCAAGTCGAATTTTCCTCTAGGAGGATTTTTTTCAGTAGTGTTATTGTGGAGAGAGCTTGTATTTTTGCAGCTCCATTGTATTTTCTGGCAGGGATGCAATTCTATTGATGAAAATAATTAATATTGGTGCCATGTTCAGCTTCTAAATCTTGTTCTCATCCATATGTTTCTTAGTTTCCTTGGGCTTGTCCATCCCAGAAGCCTTAGAGCCCTTTTGTATCATTTTCTTTCCTTATTTTCACTGCTTATTCACTTTCATCTCTAGTTTTTCTTTATTTCTATTTCTACATTTAGAATTAATGATTTATTGTTGTAGGATTAAGATAAATGGTTGATGTAAGTTATTTTGTAGGATCACAAGAATTATTTCATCCCTAAAAAATCTTTATAAGTTCATAATAATCATTGAGTTTCTTGGATTAGTCTTCTTATTCCGAAATCTAGATTGATGGACCTCCTTTTTAGCAAAGAACAATAAATTTCTGCTATTTTTTAGAGCATTCTAATGAGATTCAATCGAATTGATTCCACTTGAATTAGATCACAAAAAAATTCCATTTCATAACAAAAATTACCCCATTGAATTTTCACTTGATTTGGTTAGGCATTTTTTATATTTACTGGCTCACTAGATCTCGAATTTCTAGATTTTCGACCAGTAACATTTTTTATTTTTTTGCATGGGTTAACAAAGGTATTTTTGAGTGATTCCACTTGAAATAGGGACCTAAGACATCCTAGTTAATAAAAAAAATTGTCCCATCCAATTTGGATTTTTTTCTTGGTCATTAAACCCTCATCAATTTCATCATTTCCCAAGGAAACTTCTCCAAAGCTTTTTGAGCAAATCCATCCATCTCCCAACTTTGGTTTTGAATTTTGAGTGATCCTAGGAATTTTCTCACTCCATTCCACCCATCCACCACCTTCCCTAAGCCTTCCATAAGCTCCAACACCTCACAATTTTCTCTCAGTTGTATCCTGTAGGTTCACTCTAATTCCTACATGATCATCTTGTAGGATTCTAGTACATCTTGTAGGTTTCCCTGAAATGGCCTGTTTTGAGGCCGAATTGATGGAAAAACTCTAGGAAGTCACCAAAATGCTCCCAAGGGTCTCCCACACCATCCAAATATCTCCTAACCCTTCCATCCAACCTCCAAAATCCTTAATTCACCTGCCACATCACCAAAAGAAATTAGTTTGCATACTTGATTTTTCATGAAAAGACAAAAATAAAAAAACATATTTATTTAAGTGCCTTTACTTGCACATTAGTGATGCTTTATGCTTCTTAATTCCATTCTTAGATAGTAACATTTGGTTCATGATAATTTACCATTATTGCAAGCATATTTTCTTGGCAATTAATTAGGAGCTGGTGTGATTTAGCATTGAATTTTCGTCTCTTTACTTGTACTTTCTTTCTTGCAATAGGTTAAGCTTCCATGTTGAAAATT
>Ga0139314_100555_pt1 | contig 10263 bp, 13 predicted proteins | sample In2P11_FD_99376 | JGI IMG/M metagenome (GOLD analysis project Ga0139314, IMG submission 99376)
TCATGGTATCTTTTTGTTTTTTGGGGTTCATATATTTTCATTTTTCGAACTTTTCTCATTCTTTTTTTCCTTTGTTTTTTCTTTTAGGACATACCCTCTTTACATTTTTTAATTTTTTAATATGGAAAAAATTTGCAGAAAGCAAACGTATGTACAATATTACAAGGCTTAACCTTAGTCATTCAAAATTATGACTCCTATTGGTATAGGAACCTAACAGTGGCTCCACTTGGGGATGGAAATTTCTAGTGAAATGTCAAGAACTTTAAAGATCAGTAGTCTTTGAATTGTTGTTGATGTTACCTAGCCAAGTGTCCTTCTGCAAATCTGCATTATTGATACTAATGATAGTATATATTTTAAAGCTTAGGGCCTTCTCTTCGGGCTTTAACTTCAAAGATCACCACCCAATCCAAACTAGACTTTGTAAATGAAGTATGTACAACATGGGAAATGAAAATTAGTAACTTGGTTCAAAGTAATGTTTTAGCATGCGACCATTCACTGGCCCACCTTCTGTATCTGTACCATTAATTTCTCTCAGGAAGAAAGCATTATTTCCTTTGTAAGCATAAATAATATAAGGACCTTTCCATAGGAAATCAAATTTCCCATGTTTACCTTTGTCTTCCCTCCTTGAATCCCACTTGAGCACCTTGTCACCAAGGTAGAAATCTTTAGCCTTGGTTCTCTTATCAAAAATATTTTTAACCCTTTCTTGCACAACTTGAGACCCGATATAAACCTCTTCTCTAGTTTGTTGTAGATGAATAGTCTAGTTGATTCCTCTTTGGATACTATTTGGTTCAACTTGAAGTTCTTGAAGTATCTTCATTACTGGTACTCCCAAAGAGGATGGAAAGACAACTTCCATCCCATAAACTAGTTGATAGGGAGAAGTACCAATTGATTTTTTAGTAGTCAATCTGTCTGCCCATAAGGCATTGACTAGATTTTGTTCCAAGTTTTTTTTATTGTCCTCTAGTAACTTCCTGATGGTATTTACCAGGCTTTTTTTTGAGGAATTTTCCAGTCCATTACCTTGAGGGTAATAGGCTGTGGAATGGCCAAGGGTGCCGTGATACTTTTTGCAGAAATCTATCATTCTTTTGGATTTAAAGGATGCTACATTATTAGTAATGAGCTTAGTTGGACATCCAAATATTGATAGAATATTGGTTTCAAGGAAGGTTATGATGACAGTGTCTGTGGCTTGCCTTGAAGGTATGGCCTCTATCCATTTTGTGAAGTAGTCTGTGGATGTGAGGATCCATTTGTGCTGGGCAGACAAGGGTGGGTGAATTTCACCAATGAATTCTAAACCCCATTGTTGAAAAGGTATTTCTACAAATATTGGCTTGAGGGGTAAAGGTAAGAGCTTTTTCTTCCCCTAAAAAATTTGGCATTTGTGATAGGAGGTCACATATTTTTTGACATCAGCAAACAAGGTAGGCCAATAGAAACTAGCTCTGAGGATTTTATTTGCAGTGGTCTTTCAGTAAAGGTCTCCTCCACAGTCACCTACATGAAACTCTTGCAAAACTTTTTCAGATTCTTCTTTTAATAAGCAATTGAGAAGAATACCTTCATGATCTCTCCAAAACAGAGCATTGTTTAATATACAAAATTTCAAGGATTTAATCTTTAAAAATCTGCTTTTAGTCCTAGATAATTCAAAAGGAGCTTGTAAGTTCAGTAAAACATAGATAATATCAGCATACCAAGGTGATTCAATAAAGGCTTGGCTTATTAGTGGAGTCGCTATCTCCTCTTCATTATCTATTGTTGTAATAAAGTTTATATCCAAGGCCTGACAGTTCGATTCAGCCATCAGCTTGGCTAAACCTTGGACCTTGATTAACTTAGTAGGTTTGATTTCGATATCATACTCTAAAATAGTTGTAATCCACTTTCCCATTTTTCCATCAGGACCATCCTAAGTTAGGATGTCTTTGACTACCGAATTTGGAACGTTGGCTACTATATGAGAATATAACATGTATACCCTAAAGTCCTTAATGGCTTTGACTAAAGCCAATGCTTGTTTTTCCATTATATTATATTTCAAGGGGGCATCTCTCAGGGCTTTACTGAAGAAAGCAATGGGTTGTTCATAGCCCTGGTCATTTTTCTACAATAAAACTGCAACAATTGTGTGCTCAGAAGCAAAGGAAAACAAGATGAAATCTCTGTCAAATTTAGGACTGATTAACGCAGGTGTTTTAGTCAAGGCTAGTTTAATGTCTTAAAAGGATTTTTTAGCTTCAACAGTCCATTTTATGGTGGAATATTTTTTCAGCATGTTGTTTAGTGATCTAATTAATTCTGCTAGATTAGATATAAATCTTCTAAGAAAATTAATTTTTCCTAAAAAAGCTTGTAACTCTCTAATGTTCCTAGGGTGTTGTATTTGCAAGATGGCTTCTATTCTCATAGGGTCTATTCTTATACCATCTTTTGAAATTATGTGACTCAACAACTTTCCTTCTTGTAACCCAAACAAGGACTTTTTGGGGTTCAAGGAGATTCCAAATTTCCTGCATTTAATAAAAACTTGTCTTAGATGATCCAAATGTTGATTGTCATATTTTGAAAATACAGTAATATCATCTAGACATATCACAAGGAAATCATGAATTTATTTTGTGAAGTCTATATCCATAGCCCTCTGGAAAGTGGCTCCTGCATTCATTAGCCCAAAAGGCATTTTCACATACATAAATGTGCCCCAAGGAGTAGTAAAGGCAATTTTGGGTTGGTCATCAGGATGAACCAAGATTTGACTGTAACCAGAAAACCCATCCAATAATGAGATTCTGGTTGATCCAACTACTCTCTGTAAAATGTGGTCCATTTTGGGGAGAGGGTAATTGTCTTTTAGTGACACTTTGTTGAGGTTTCTGAGATCCACACAGAGTCTGATCTCACCTGTTTTCTTTCTAGTTGGCACCAAGTTTGAGACCCAATCAGAAAATCTGATTGGTGCAATTATTTTGGCATCATACATCCTCTGAATTTATTTTTCAATTGCAGGTAATAAGACAAGATTGATCCTTCTAAGTTTTTGTATGAAAGGCTTTTGATTTTCTTTAATAGGAATTATGTGCTAGATGATGTTGGTGTCATAGGATTTGAGGTCTTCATAACTCCAAGCAAAGACATCCTGAAATTATTTCAACAACTCAATGTATTTTACTTTTTCAGTTGGAGGTAATGATTTTGAAAGTTTGATCAGTTTAGGATTTTCATTGGCGCCTATATTACATTCCTCTATATCAGACCTTAATGGTACCATTTTAGGTTTCCTAGGAACATCATTTGAATAATATAAATCTTCCAGAGGGGTTAATCCCTTTAGTAAGAAGTTATCATTGAGATTAATTACTTCGATTTATTCACTAATTATTTCATCAACCTCAATTTTCTCTAAGTGATCTACATCTAATTTGGTAAATTTAGTTGGATTGACTCTATCTGGTTCGTCACTTTCTATCTCATTTATTTCTATCTCACCCTTAGTATCAGGATCTATTGATGTATCAGTATCTATGTTGTTATTTACAAACTATTCTTCTGAAAGTAAAAAGTTATTTATCTGTTTATCATCACAAAATATTTGCCAATTCTTCAATTTTTCTGGAATTGTAGGTCTGTGCCTAACTTCAGCAGTGTACTAATGGTTAGGTTGGAAGGGTAATTTGTAGGTGCTAGCAAACATTGCTAAACCATGGGCTTACATATTGTGTTTTATAGGGATGACTGCAAGCTTTGTTTCTAGGAAAGTGTTGAGTATTTCTACAATATTTCCCCTATAACAACTTAATCTAGGGTCCTTTGTCATATATACAACATCAATATGTTTTATAATTAGTTCCGAGTCTCCCATGACAGAAACTCTTTTAGCTCCTACATTCCTAACTAACTTAAGACCTAAAATTAATGCTTCATACTCAGCCCTATTATTGGTACATTTAAAATAATGATTGTTTGTAGCTTGTTTTTCATGCCATAATCCATGGTAATCAAACTGTTTAATCTTGATTATATCATGCTTTGAATTTTATGTTTATAGTTAGAGAATAAAATCTGACCAAACTGTGTAATCTTGGCATATCATTTGATAGGTAGAGAAAATAAAAGGAGCTTATCAGTTTAATCTGAGCCCTTGGATGATATAAGGTTAGAAATAGATAGTTTGGTTTATTAAAGAAAAGATAGAGTAAGGGTTTGCTAGCCTAAATGCACCAAAATAAATGAAGAAAAAATGTTAGAATAGGTAAATGTGTAAGTAGAAGAAAGGTTGCTGAAGTATAAAGTTAATTGGATCAAAATACATGCATCATGCTTAGACTCATATTTCAATATGTATGGTCAATTATGAAAGCAAACACAAAGGTTTGCAAGTTAATGTGATTAATTCCCTCTCATTCATTTTTCCCCTTGCTTATTAATTTCCTATCCACAAGTAAGCTCTATCGCTTTAAATGCTTCAAGTCAAAGAGGCTCAGAGCATTTCTCTTACTTTTGGTGGGACCAAACCCTTGGCTTAATGACTTAAGGACATCAAGTGCTAGAATCCCCTTCATAAAATCCATTCCCCCCTCTCATTTCCCTAATAAAACTCAATTTTCCAAGGTCAAAACTCTTTTGCCTAGGAAAAGTAAAAACAATTCCATGTTAAAACCCTTTTCATTCCAAAAACCCACAAAAAATACGTTATCCTAAGTGCCAAATGCATGAAATAAAATGTTCATATTTTACATTATGCTAAGGATATAGTCACTCCGCTCATCACTTTTCATATTATTTTTTAACTTAATTATATAAATCCCAAAATACCTTTTCCCGTATATTAATTAAATCCCCTATGTAAATATTCCCACCCTTAGTTTTAATATAAACTATATAATTTACCCCATATCCCATCAAAACCCACTTAATTTATCAAATCTCGGTAACCTAAGTTAATCTCGTCATTAAGTTCCACCCGATCCCCTAAACTTGTGATTACCCCATGTTAATCACAAACCACCATGATTAAGGCCCCTGGGACCCCCTAAACTCTTGTTCATTTCCTCCGTGCAAGTTTGCCACCCAACTACCATTCGATCAACCATGCCCTCATCCAATAGTCCACAGCCATATCGGCTATGCCTGATGGGCGACTGTTACCCGCCCAATGAAGCAGTTCCACCCCCCCCCCCAACTGCTACGTGTCACGCTCTGGAGTAGATTGGGTGACCCCTCCAAAATACTGCCTAACCTCCATAAGTAGTGTGATGGCTTGGGAAATCGCCTCCCCACTCAACCCACCAAACCACCTACTGTTCATTCAAAATCACCTGCCAAAAAATAACTGTCACTCCATAAAAAGGCCAAGAAGCCCTTTTTTACCTTTTTTCTCCCGTTTTCTCTGCAAACCTCTGCGAACCAGTGTGATTCCAGCAAATGTTGAATTCACCATTTAAACTCCAAATTCACCCCTGAAGAAAGTTATAGAGACCCTAGTCGACCTCTCAGGCCGTACCAGATTCATTCGGACCTCTACAGCTGTCGTGAACTCCAAAATTTGCAGATTATTCACCCAATTCAAGGTATTTCACCACAGATTACCACTCACCCTTTCAAAGTTTGGAAATGCTCAACCTTGTACAGTGTTTCAATTAAGTAAAATTAATTGAACAAATACTTAAAATTTAAAAACCCACATCCGAACCCTCTGAAAAATACCAATTGCCGTGAAAAAATTCTGAATAAACCTGTAAAGCCAAATTTAAATTCACAAGAACTAAATTATGGCTGCCCATGTTGCCTTACATGTTAGACCTATCACAACTCCCCATTTGGACCTTGACCACCTTCCCTTGGCTGATAGGGATTTCCAAATTAAGGATAAATCTACCCAAAACCTCCTGCTTAAAATACATTGTTCAAGTAGAGACAAATACCTCAACCATACTGATGACATTAGCCTTTGGGAGTCAAATTTTCCTGAATACCAGTTCCCAGAGGTACATGTTTTCCCTGAAATTGTCCACCAGTGCCATGCCTGTTACATTCCCAGCCTGAGAGCTATTATGTCCCCTGACCAAAAGATTTTGTTCACCATTACAGATGATTCCATTAATGAAATGTTGCAAATCCAACTAGGTCACAACCTAATCCCACTTTCCATTGGTGATTTGCTAGACCAGTACTCCAAGTTGAGTCTGTCCAAGTTAGCCCAAATATTCCAGACATTCATTGTAGAAGAGCGGTATATTCCCGAAGATCCCCCTCCATATGTTTCTGCCATGTTCTTCGAAAGGGGAAAACAAATCATCACCATGATATCATGTGTTCTTGGCTACTCCACTGATGAATTTGTTGATGAACTTGTCCTGGCCTTCATGTCAATTTATACCCTAGGACAACCTCCTGTTGTTTTGTACAATTATGCCAAGTTCATAGCTGAGATAATGCATGAACAGTTCACCAGGATGCAAAATGAAAGAGTGTTCAAATATTAGTTTTTCCTCTACCATATGTTCCTATATTATCAACCATACAAATTTAAATTTTCCCTTCAGAAGCTAGATACCAAAGGCCAGCCCAGATCTGTCATTTTTTGGACCCCACTGTTCCATAAGTTTCAATCACCGTATACCTATTCAAATTTCATAGATTCTTTTGTTCATGCAATCATAAGTATGCTAATAGGAAGCCCTCCACCCAGGATAAGTCCAGAGATCAAAAGGGTCCTTTAGTTATCTAAACAAATCAAAGTGGGAGATTGGTACATTTACCAAAACCACACAGAGATAAGAATTTATGGTTGCCATCTTGCACCATATAAACTACCCAAATACCTCCCCATGAGGTTATTTGCTCTAGAGTACTATAGAAAAATAATGGACTCTGATGAGATAGATTTTGTCTCAACCAAGAAAAGATCACAATTCAAAGTAAAAAACCACTTAGGCCCCTTCATCTGCAATTCTAGAGAGGCAGGGAGGAGGCAGACCAAATTTTGTAGCAAATGAAGTTCCAAAAGAGTTTCATGTGGAGGTATGACCCTCAAGAATTTATGACCATATTGAGAAAGAAGGCTAAGTTGGGACCTTATATTCACCACCCCATACCAGAGATAAAAAGATATGCAAATCAATCTGAGTCAGTGGAAAACATTCTTGTAGACAGAGACAGTACAAAGGTAGTTGTAGAGAATGCCTTAGGTGACTTAGAAAGATGGTTTGATGAGAGCTCGTTTTTGCAAGTACCTCAACAGTAAGAAACAGCCATGAGCACCCCTCCTATCATGCAGACTCCTTAGAATGAGGAAAAGAACCCCAAAAGGACCAGGAAAGAATCCTCAAGTTCAGGAATGGGCACATCAAATATACAATATGAGACCAGTCAGGAAAAGACCTAGGCTAAATCCTGTTTCAGAGCACGAAGACACAGAAGGCTCGGTAGAAATAATTGATATTGAGCTAGACATAAGTAAAGGCACAGCTCCATCCAGTGAAACATAGGAGCCTTCCACATCACAGACCAAGATTTTGGAAAGACAGCTAAGTGTAGAAGTATCCTCATTCAATAGGCCTGCTGATAAGGATAAGGATATAAAAGATAGATATAAAGAGATCAAGATGAGAAATGAGAAACTAAAGGCCCAAACTTATGCTCAGTATCTCAAATACATGCCTACTAATCAAACCAGGTTGATGTCTGATTTCAACCTCAAAGAGGGAAAACTACAAATGTCCTTCATAAAACCAACTGCACAATAGCCTGGGACATCAGCAGATTACAAGAGAATTGATTTTGAGGTATTGGCAAGGGATATTCATCCCATTGACCAAATTTAATTGTACAAATACGCTGGAGAGATGATATTCTCCACCCTTACAGGTAAAGCCATAGTTTCTCATTAGTTACAAAATTCATTGAGAAATATCTCGGCTCAATATCAGTTAGATAAGGCCTCCTCATAGGCCAAGGATACTCAAATCAAGTCTTTAGAAGACTTAGTGATTGAAATGGGACATGATCCCAAAGATATTAAAGCCACAGAGTAGTTGATTAAGAGAAAGAATGATGACATTGTTGCGCTAAAAAAACAATTGAAGATACCTCAGCTGCAACGTCCCCAAACACAGGATGTCTTAGAGATCCAAACCAAACATGAAGAGCTGATGGACTGGGTCCTAAAACTTAATGATCAGTTAAAGGAGACAGAGAAAGAATTGGACACTTTAATCCAATTAAAACAAAGTGATATTTCCACTCCATCTGCAAATGTCATCCCAACGGTCTCAATAGCAGTCCCTTCAACGTTGGCAACCTTATTGGATTCCACAACTCCCATGCCTACATCACAACCAGTTTCAACACAGTCTACATCAGCAGCAGGTGCATCAGGTGAAGAAGCAGCAAATTTGGTCAGAGCCATGGAGAAAATGTCTATTCAGGATACATAAATGAACAAACTAAAAGAAAAGGTGACAAGCTTGGAAACAGATTGCAAGCATGCCAAGATCATGCATAAGGAAGAAGTGCAGAAAGCTGCCAGAATGAATGAAAGATCAAAGGCCATGGAGAAATATCTAACACTAAAGGAACCGCTTGAGAAAGCCAAGGAACTATTATGTGCCAATATCATTGACTTTGTCAATGATATTTGGCCATCCATTCAAGTGATTTTTGAATAGATAGACCTGATAAAGATAGCTACGGAAGCTATCCAAAAAGTCAAGGAAGAACTAGGAGACATGCCTAAAGATGCAACCAAACTTATCCACTTCCTCAATAGCGAAAACAAGAATGAACTTAAAGAATTGGATATAGAGGACAGGATAGAAACAATTTTGGAGGTAAGAAAGGTCCTTCCAAGAGAAACTTAATGTTAAACTTGGAGGACAAGTGTCAAAATATGCAGGTAGCAGTCGATAGATTTATGACCAAGTTTAAAATTTTGAGAGAGAAACGGTTGACCAGTCCCTTGGTCATAAATGACAATCTCATGACACAATAGGATTATGACAACAAAATCAGAGAGCTAGCTAAAGAATAGGCCAGTACATCATTGATAAAGGCATTGCCAACAGGTAAAGTTCTTTACCAGAAATTTGAAAACTTGTTTTTCCTCCAGCATGAGGTAAAACACCTATTCATCACTAGGCCTAATTTTTCTAAGTACACCAAGGCAGATGAGATGTATAGAAGGATGTTGAAAATCAAGTTACTTGGTGTTGAATTATGGGAAAAATTGACTAATTTACTATAGTAAAATGTAGTAAAAAGGTTAATGTACAGTCAGCAAGGTAAAAGGTAAAGGCATGTCATCATGGTTAAAGAGTATCAGTGCCAAAGAGTATCAGATGAAAGCCAAAAGTAACTAAATCCTCCAGCGTAAAAACCCAAACAGTAAGGCAGCATAAAAGGCTAAAAACCCAACTATAAAGGCCAGCAACACCAAAATACTAGGGACAACATGAAGTAGTTCAATAGTTGTCTCTACCTTCTAGCAAGAAGATATTTTTATTTCCTAGATTAAATCCCAAGTTAGTTTGGGATATTTTGTAATAAACTTTTGTATAAATACTTCATAACTCGAAGTATGTAGGGTGGATTCTTAGACATTTCTATAGACTTCTTGATCAAAATATTGTAAATCTATTGTATCACTGACTGGACCAGCAAATTGGATTGATGAATAAAGACAAGATATTTCATAGGATTCATGTGTTGAGCGAAGTGCAGACAAGTATTTTCTCACGTTGTTATTTTCTTTCTTAAATTTTTTCCACAATGTATATCCGGATCTGAATGCTATAACTGGAGTATTATCTCAGAATTTGTTTAATTACACTCTATTTTAACAGTTAGGCATATAAATGTTTTCTACTGATATCTAAGTTAAGGAATTCTTAATTTCTACTTAGTTTAGGTTGTCTCTTTATAATCTATAGCAAAGGATTCTTAATTGCCCTTTGTTTTCAGTTACCCTCTGTTCCTCGTTTAAGTCCCAGTTTGAGAATTCTTAATTGCTCTCTCACCCTGATTCAACCATTTCACCCCTCTGGCCCAAAGACTTGCACTCTACTCTGCCATCTTGCCCTTTGAACATTCCCTTTAGTGAGTTAATCCAGTTCTGCTGCCCTTCTGTTGACTCCATAGCCAAATGGTCTAAAGACATCATTTTATCCATTTGTTTGAAGGATTCCACCATCCAATCTTCAATACAAATCAAAACCTCCCAGAACATTCATAACTAGCCTA
>Ga0139314_100556_pt1 | contig 10254 bp, 3 predicted proteins | sample In2P11_FD_99376 | JGI IMG/M metagenome (GOLD analysis project Ga0139314, IMG submission 99376)
AAAGGAACCAGTCGACCTTTAGGTATTCTTCCCAATGTACCAATTACATTAAAGGGGAAGACCGTTCAAATGAACGTGATGGTAGTCCAAGGTCCCTTAGATTATAATCTACTCCTTGGACGAGACTATATTTATTGCATGGGTGCAATTGTCTCCTCACTCTTTAGAGTGATGTGTTTTCCGCACGAAGGAAGAATGGTCAAGCTCGTAGACCAACTTTCATTCCCCGGTTCACACACAATACATAGTCATACACCATTCCTAAATGGTCTTTTCACACAAGGAATGTCTCCACACCCAGTCCGTCAGCCTGATGAGGGCGAGTGATTCGGGGGGCGTGACTGAAAACCAGGGTGCATGCATCTTGGTCTACTTCGGCAGGAACTACTTCAGGTATAGAGTAGGTTTCCGCGAGGGTATATGACCTCCATACCCCCATCCAAAATTGGAAGAGAGGGTTAAAATGGAATGAGATACTCTTGTCAAAGTTATGTGAGTGCCGGCGCCACTCACTTTTGTTTACTTCGGTAGACATCGGAGAAGAAATGTTTCATTCGCAACGCGAATAAGACAATCTTTGGTAACCTGTAAGAGGTAGGCCTCTCTCGGTAAAACAAATGTTTTACCAGAAGGAAGTAGGGGTAACCTTGAAACCATATTTTATACCTAGGGGCATGCAAACCTTTTGGCGTGCAAGCGAAGAGCGACCATTTATTTTTTAGTTTTTTAGGTCCTCCCTTTAAACCTGTAGGCTAACCCGTTAAACTTGTAGGATTGGTCGTTTCCGAACTTGCATAAAGAAAGGATGTGGGGCAAACGAATGAAAATTTTCCAATATCAAATGAGACATCCTTTTCATATGACTGGATTAATCGAGCAGTTTTAACGCGGACTTCATGCTCGTTAAAAAATAAACATAAGCATTGTGAGCAAATGTTCCCCCAGAGTTCAAGCTCATCCAGAAAAAATGAACCAACCTCCGGTAAATTGACCATCGTGAATGTAAAATTTCAGCCTTTTAAAGCCTTGGGCGTGTTTGCACCACCACCTCCACTTTTACACTGGCCGATCATTCACCTCCATTTGATTGTTTACCCATTTTGAGGAACAGCTGCGAAGAGTGATCATTTATAGCCATCCTCATAACACTGCCGTGATTGGAAAATTCCAAGCCTTACCTGGAATCAGCTGCTACCCATCTCATCACTCATTCCTCAAAAGACGAGTCTTCTTTAAGCTCTTTTCAACTGACTCGATAAATATGAAAAGATTGTCGAGCTATTGGCCTCTCCAGCTCGTTAAAGGGACAGGAAGTGCTATCCCTCCTTTAGATTTTAATCTTTTTGGACTTGAGGGATCATTACACAAAAAGATCGAGCGCTTGTTTTGTTCGGCTCGTTAAAAAGATCGAAAATCCATCCCTTCTGTATTGTTTTATACTTTTTCGGACTTAAGGGATTAGATGACAAAAAAGGAATATTGGAGTTTCCTTTATGTACCTTTTCAGACTCTCTAAAATTGAAAAGGACCGAGTTGTCTTTGTCGTTAAACTCGTTAAAAAACCTAATAGCGACAAACTTGTCTGTGGCAGACAAGAACGAGTTTCACTATCGCTAAGCTCGGTAAAAACGAAGCGATGGGTTCACTCGAAGGGCGAATTATAAAACAAGCATATATTATCCTCCTCAAGCTTGACAAAAATAAAGAGGTACTGGTTAGCAATGACTGGGGAAAAATTGGGAAGAAAACTTGAAAAATTTTTATTGGTAGCAAGTTGTTCTTGAACATGACACTTTCGCTCCGCATCCATGTCGGGTTGGGTTGTTTCATTCACCGGTCGCATCGCCATGGTCACATCATGCCATCCACATTTGGGGTTAATGCTACCAATCCATCATGTCAGTGTCGCCGATATGTTCAAGAGAAGTCATTCAGAGAATTCACCCTGGTCCACCCACCACAATACATCTATACTCTATCCATTCATGACCGCCATCCTAAACCTTATGTCGTCAGACAATTTTCACCTTCATAAAAATCATTTGCTCCTTTCCATGTCATTGATGTGGGATTCATTAAGGCCCTCCGATGACGGATCGCTTCTTGTCGACATCAGCTCATTATCCAAGAAATCGGTTTAGGAATACCCCCTTCAGTACTTTGAAGCTTGCATGCCTTAATGGCAAGTTTCTCACTTTCAGCGAGAGGTTTACATCATTGGCCTTCGACTGAAAGATTTTGCGTGGTGTTCGATGCCAAGTCATCTATTCACACCATGTAGATTGTACTGCAGTACCTTGAGGGTCATCATCATTATCAGTGATTCCTCTCGCACCTGTTAACAGCTTACATTATTGGCTGGTAATCAGGTGATGTCTTTCCATATTCGACTCCAAAACATTTTTCACATGGATCGACTTGTACTTTGAGTGAAGATCGGAAGAGATTGAAGACCCCGGATCTAGTTTCAGCCATCCGGGCTGCGATATATATTTAGGAAAGTAAAAAGATCAAATGTACAGCATTATGGCACAGATAATGATCCAATCAAAGGGATGATGGCTCTACCAGAATCATCAGTCTATTTTCAAACAGTTATCTGTCCTATGTACATGAGAATGAATTTATAAAGCTGAGCATGGGAATGCCCGCCTCAGCTAGATCATGAAAATGTTATGAAGATAATGTATTGTGTTGTATCTTATTACAGGTCTCCTCTTGACTCGAAAGAACTCCAGATCCTCATTATAAAGCATTTCACCTGACATTTTAAAAGAAAAATTAACGACCTCATGCTTTAGGGGGCAACTGTTATAGATATTTTTGGGCCCTACAACCCCAAGCAGCAAATATCCATAAACCAAGGGATCCTAAGTCCCTAAAAGTGTTGTTCCAACCCCTAAAGAAGCAAGGTCAAAAGATTACAGCTCCTCCCAGAAAGTTCTCCATGAAAAACCACTCAAAATGGGTCAATTCAAGATAAGAGCACTTACTCCATGGCCCAGGTGCGTTTAAGAGCACCTGAATACGCTGTTGGGGTGCGCTTAAGAGCAGGTAGCCCTTCTATAGGGTGCGCTGGGTGGGAAAGTGACAAATGGCAGTGTCAGTTTGCAAGGTGGAAAGGCATGGAATCTTCCATAACTCTCTTTTGTGACACTTGCCTCTCAGAATTCGACCTAGGATGAGTCAGAGATGCTCAATCTCCAAGTGGAAGCAAGAACTATCAGTGGGAGGACACTAATAAAAAACATAGAAGCTGACTCATTTCCTTGCTAAGGCTATATATGGATCCCTCATCCAAGAGATCCAGAGGTTGGAATTGGGCTTATTGTAAGAAATTGCTGATAGTTTCTAGAGGTGATATCAGTGCTTGTTGGGTGATCTACGCTTTTGTATGAGGTGAAAAGAGAACTTTTTTTGTCAAGAGGATGATGCTAGGTCGGAACAGCTGGTTGTAACTCTCTTGACTTCACTTACTTATCAATAAATCTATTCTTGTTTCCTTCCATTTCTTTGTGTAATACATGTTTATGCATTTGAATGGTTAATCTATACTGACCCTAGATTATTTATATTAGTAGATCTTTGTTCTTGCATAGTCTTGTGTTGCTGGGATCTTGCAGGTATTCCTTGAAGCTGGGCATACAAGCGGGCAAGCATCGAAAGGCTGTGAGAAAGAGGAAGAATCAAACAAGGAGTTCAAGCAAAAGACAAAGGTTGGCCCCTTCATTCTTCTTCTATCTACTTATTATAAAAGGAAATCAAGATAGACTTTCTTCTATTGTTTCTAAGGTAGCTATCGTGCCTTAGTGGGATAGAGCAGTTCTGAATAGACACTAATCCCTGTAACAATGGGGTGCACTTATCGGGAAAGAGACAAATGGCAGTGTCATCTTGGAAGGTGGAAAGGCATGGAATCTTCCATAACTCTCTCCTGTGACACTTGCCTCTCTGAATTCGACCAAGGATGAGTAAGAGATGCTCAATCTCCAAGTGGAAGCAAGGACTATCAGTGGGAGGACACTAATCAAAAACATAGAGCTGACTCATACCCCTGACAAGATGGCTATATATGGATCCCTTATCCAAGAGATCCAAAGGTTGGAATTGGGCATATTGTAAGGAATTGCTGTTAGTTTCTTGAGGTGATATCAGTGCATGTTGGGTGATCTAAGCTTTTGTATGAGGTGAAAAGAGAACTTTTCTTGTCAAGAGGATGATGCTGGGTCGGAACTGTTACACAGCAATTTGTCACTGCTTTCCTGTCAGTCACCCTGCTGTGCCAAGAATTCACAATCACTAAGTTCATGTTCCCTGAACTAGCCCAAAACCCCACTTTTCCAAAGTTCTGTTCATCAGCGCGTCTGTTATTTAAATATCCGCGATGATCAGCGCTCCGCTATGCATTCCGTGCGCTGCCAGCGCGGAAGGACATCAATTTTCCGCGCTGTCATATATCGCGCCTTTACAGTGTTCTTCCGCGCTGACATGACTGTCTTAGTTATTGAGACGCGTCGACAGCGCGACAGTTTGTTCATAATCCGCGCTGATCCAGTCTGGGCGAATTTGTTCAAACAACCAGCCTTCCAGATCCTTCCAGGCTTGGTTGTTAGCTTTGTGAATATCGACTCCTTTCTATGGCATGTCTGTTCGACCCTTTGCAACCATTTCCCTTGAAGATAAGCTCATCCTTCCACCCTTTTAGGAGACTCCTTCTCCTATATAAACATCCACCATTACCATGAGCAGCTAGTTAGACTTAGCTTGGATTGTACAGAATTTATAGTGCTCAGATTGCTCCTATAGGTTTGGTGTGCTAGGTGTGGAAGTGATTGATTGCTTAGGGAAGGTTGTTTTGTGCTATTTGTGTGAGAGAGAGAGTTGCTTGTCTTGGGAGAGTCATCCTCAAAGGTGAATGCTTGAGATACATGCTGATTGGCCCCTCTTGAGAAGGCTACCGACGTCAGAACATTTGGTTGTACTCTTCTCTATTCTGATTAATAATAGATGACTGCTATTATTGTTCCATTCTCATTTGTCTATATGATGGTTAAATGTGAATTACATCCTTTCTGACTGATGTATGGTTACTTTTATTAGATTTCACGCTTGCGTTTGTCTCTCTTTCGCGTGTGCAGGTGTCTGTTCGCGGAGATCGCGAAGGATCGTGACCGGCTGAAGCGAAAGAGCGAAGGTGGCATTTCTTCGTCAAACAACAGCGTTGGAATCCAAGTAGGTGTTCTTGACCTCTTGCTTAATTGTAATTAGGGACATGCATGGCAGCGTTGAGTGATTGTTTCTAGACCCTTGCTGGGCTAGTAGGGATCGCCTCTGTCCGCAGAGGGGATTAACCTCTCCAACAGGAACAGCTGGTTGTAACTCTCTTGACTTCACTCTGATTATCAATAAAGCTATTCTTGTTTCCTTCCATATCTTTGTGTAATCCATGTTTATTTATTTGTATGGTTAATCTATACTGACCCTAGATTATTTATATTAGTAGATCCGTGTTCTTGCATAGTCTTGTGTTGCTGTGATCCCGCAGGTGTTCCTTGAAGCTGGGCATATGAAAGGACAAGCATCGAAAGGCTGTGAGAAGGAGGAAGAATCAAACAAGGAGTCAAGCGAAAGACAAAGGTTGGCCTCCTTACTCTTCTTCTATCTATCTATTATAAAAGGAATCAAAGTAGACTTTCTTCTGTTGTTTCTAAGGCAGCTACCATACCTTAGTGGGATAGAGCAGTTCTATATAGACACTAATCTCTGTAACAAAATGGCGACTCCGCTGGGGAGTGAATAGGTTGTTTGTTCATTTGTAATTGTTTACTTTATAAACACATAGACGGAGCCTGAAGATCAGCCAGCTAGCCTTCGAACTGCATTCGTTTTACGAATGCAAAGTAGATCAAAGCTGCTTCAGTCAATCTCCGAGTTGTTTATAATTTGAACATTCCATTTACAAACTCTCTGCTTGTTCTTTGTGGTAGCCTTAGTAGCCTCATTTAGATCTACCCCTGATTATCAAGTTACTAATCATCTTTTTCACGGCCAAAAACCCTGAGCTGAACTGCAAATTGTGACCCGGAGCCTGTTCAAAGTCTCGTCTCTGGACCAGCGCACCCTCTGAACTGTGAATCTGCACTTAAGCACAGTTCCTGAGTGGTGAACCTGCGCTGGAATGCAGATTCCCTGTGTTAGAGGTGTGCTGATCAGATTGAGCCTTTGCCACTGAATTTTGGTCTCCAGATTCACTTCTTTCAGTTCTATTCTTGAATTTTGCAGCCTGAGATCAGTAACCCTCTGTTTTGAAACCCTTTTCCTTGCTGATATTCCACCCTCTAATGTGCAAAGAACTGTTAATGTTTTAAGTGTATTTTTATCATTTTCAGTTTCTCTTTTGCAAAAAGTAACATAATCGAGCTGTCGTCATTTGATTGAAAAGTGTCGTAACTGTCGTTTTCAGCCATAGATAGCAAGCCCCTGTTTGGTAATCGATTATATGATTTACTGTTGCATCTGATTTGAATTGGTGTAATTTTTAAAGTGTCAAAAAGCTATATTCCCTTTCGAAAATCGTTGAGTGTCTTTCTACCCTCACTTGTCTTTGAAAATGAAGTTGTTAAATTTCTATCTCTTTAAAAGTAATTCGAATTTGCACATTAAACTTTCTTTTTATCATCCATATATTAAGAAAGTCGAAAAACAAATACATGCATGTGCATTTGCATTTAGATAGTCTGATTGGCTTGATTTAGGAAAAGTGCATCTAGTGTGTGCTCTTTGCTCTTTGATGAAAGAAATTTGATTATCTTTCCTTAGTAGCTAGGATTTTCATGACATAAAAGAAGATAAAAGTTTGTTTATCATCTTTAGACTGCATTTTAGGAATTACATCTATACATCACGCGGTGAACCCCAAAAGGCAAATTTCATAAACAAGATCAACTCTAAAATAAATTGAATGAATCTAACAACGCTTTGGAACTTAACGCAACATCTAGAGGTCTAGGATAGAGACGTGTTTCGGCGTCGTAAAACGTGGTAACTGTCGCTTTCACTGTTGGTTGGGTGATTCCTCCACTTTGAGACGACAAGTGCCAATACAGACTTGTGCTCCCACGTACCGTCGAGTATATTTTGGGAGACCCCTATTGTTATAGATATTTTTGGGCCCTACAACCCCAAGCAACAAATATCCATAAATCAAGGGATCCTAAGTCCCTAAAAGTGTTGTTTCAATCCCTAAAGGAACAAGGTCAAAAGATTATAGCTCCTCCCAGAAAGTCCTCCATAAAAAACCACTCAAAATTGGTCAATTCAAGATAAGAGCACTTGCTCCATGGTCCAGGTGCATTTAAGAGCACCTGAGTACACTGTTGGGGTGCGTTTAAGAGCAGGTAGCCCTTCTACAGGGTGCGCTGAGCGGGAAAGTGACAAATGGTAGTGTCAGTTTGCAAGGTGGAAAGGCATGGAATCTTCCATAACTCTCTCCTGTGATACTTGCCTCTCAGAATTTGACCAAGGATGAGTCAGAGATGCTCAATCTCCAAGTGGAAGCAAGGACTATCAGTGGGAGGATACTAATCAAAAACACAGAAGCTGACTCATTTCCTTGTCAAAAGGCTATATATGGATCCCTCATCCAGGAGATCCAGAGGTTGGAATTGAGCTTATTGTAAGGAATTGCTGATAGTTTCTTGAGGTGATCTTTGTGCTTGTTGGGTGATTGCTTTTGTATGAGGTTCTAAGGGAACTTTTCTTGTCAAGAGGATGATGCTGGGTCGGAGCAACTGGTTGTAACTCTCTTGACTTCATCTTACTCATAATAAAGCTATTCTTGTTTCCTTCCATTTATTTGTGTAATACATGTTTATGCATTTGAATGGCTAATCTATATTGACCCTAGATTATTTATATTAGTAGATCTTTGTTCTTGCGTAGTCTCTGGTTGCTGTGATCTCACAGGTATTCCTTGAAGCTGGGCAAACAAGTGGGCAAGAACCGAAAAGCTACAGGAAGGAGGAAGAATCAAGCAAGGAGTCCAAGCGAAAGACAAAGATTGGCCCCTTCTTTCTTCTTCTATCTACTTATTATAAAAGGAAATCGAGATAGACTTTATTCTGTTGTTTCTAAGGCACTACCATACCTTAGTGGGATAGAGTAGATCTAAATAGACACTAATCCCTGTAACAAAAATGGCGACTCCGCTGGGGAGCGAATAGTTTGTTTTTTCATTTGTAATTGTTTACTTTATAAGCACATAGACGGAGTCTGAAGATCAGCCAGCTAGCCTTCGAACTGCATTCATTTTACGAATGCATAGTAGATCTAAGCTACTTCAGTTGATCTCCGGGTTGTTTATAACTTAAACATTCAATCTACAAACTCTCTATTTTGTTCTTTATGGTAGCTTTAGAAGCCTCATACAGATCTACCCTTAATTATCAAGCTTACTGATCTTTTCCACGGCCTAAAACACTGAACTGAACTGGAAATAGTGACCCGGAGCCTGTTCAGAGTCTCGTCTCTGAACCAGCGCACCTCCTGAACTGGGTACCTGCTCTTAAGCGCACTTCCCGTGAGGTGTACCTGCTCTTAAGCGCAGCTTCCCTGTGTTACAGGTGCGTTGGACAGTTTGAGCCTTTGCCACTGGATGCTGGCCTCCAGATTCATTTTTTTCAGTTTTATTCTCTGTTTTTGCAGCCTAAGATCAGTGACCCTCTGTTCAGAAACCATTTTCCTTACAGATATTCCAACCCTTAATGTGTAAAGAACTGTTAATGTTTTGAGTGTATTTTTATCATTTTCAGTCTCTCTTTAGCGAAAAGTAGCATAATCGAGCTGTCGTCTTGTGTTTTGAAAGTGTCGTAACTGTCGTTTTCAGCCATAGGCAGCAAAACACCCTTGAAAAGTGTCGATTGTATGATTTAATTTTGCTTTTGATTCGAATTGGTGTATTTTTTAAAAGTGTTGAAAAGCTATTTTCTCCTTTCGAAAATCTTTGAGTGTTTTTCTACCCTCACTTGTCTTTGAAAAGGAAATTGTTAAATTGCTTTCGCTTTTGAAAATAATTCGAATTTGCACATTAAGCTTTCTTTTTTCATATACTAAGAAAGTCGAAAAAACAAATACATCATTTTGCATTTGCATTTAGACAGTCTGATTGGCTTGATTTAGGAAAAAGTGCATTTAAAGTGTGCTCTATGCTCTATGATGAAAGAAATTTTATTCTCTTTCCCTAGTAGCTAGGATTTTCATGACTTAAAAAGAAGATAAAAGTTTGTTTATCATCTTTAGATTGCATTTTAGGAATTACATCTATACATTACGCGGTGAACCTCAAAAGGCAAATTTCATAAACAAGATCAACTTTAAAATAAATCAAATGAATCTAACAACGCTTTGGAACCTAACACAACATCTAGAGGTCTAGGATAGAGACGTGTTCCGACGTCGTAAAACGTGGTAACTGTCGCTTTCACTGTTGGTTGGGTGATGCCTCCACTTTGAGATGATAAGTGCCAATACGGACTTGTGCTCCCACGTACCGTCGAGTATATTTTGGGAGACCACTATAGGATTTATCCTTTATCCATAGGAAGCCGTGTCTGCCGCCTTATTGATCATAATGCACCGAACACAGCATTCGGGAAGATTGACTGCCGTACCGTAAAACGTATTCTGCAGTTTTGTGATTGGTTTGGTACACCCTCTACCTAGATCTCCAGAGCAGTCCCTTTCGTTCCTTTTCAGACTCTTTAACAGAAAAGGTCCATCTGAGCGCTTGTCACTTCAAGCTCATTAAAAATTGAAGGCGACTAGAGTCATATTTTGTTTTTTCTCGACTCTTTAAAATTGAAAAAACAAGTTGTGTCAAAGCGTCATAAAATTTATTTTAAACGAAAATTGCCACTTTTCTTACGTTGATCTTAGGTTGAGAAAATGGAGTCCACCGACCAAGGGAATCCCCTTGGAGGAAATCCTAGTCCTTTCTCCTCTTGGGGAGAGATCGGTGCACCCCACATGGCCACATTGTCACTTCCAGGGTTGACAATAGGCTTGCCAGTCTGGCTCTTCTCAACCTCCGTTGTTATGAACACCGCAATTCCTGAGCAGTCTAGTCAACAGCTAAACGATCGGAACGTTGCCCCCCAAACCTCCACTTCATCCGATCCTTCCTCACTTCCTTCCTCTTCACTTGGTAAGGCTAGAAAAGCCAAAAACCAAGTACCTGAGAAGAAGAAGGAGAGGAAG
>Ga0139314_100557_pt1 | contig 10249 bp, 15 predicted proteins | sample In2P11_FD_99376 | JGI IMG/M metagenome (GOLD analysis project Ga0139314, IMG submission 99376)
TACTAGTAGTTATTTCCTGATTAAGTAATCAATAAGGTAGCTGTCACAATAATGTCGAAAAACCTGGGAGGCAATGGGGAAACCGCAATTGAAGTATTCGCTAATTCAGTTGAGAATGGCAAATCCATATTGCATACTGCCCATCGGAAGATTGGAGAATGTAGAGGTTGATGTAGTAGGAGTAAAAACACACACTGAGTTTGACATAATAGACATTATGGGGGATAAAGACCCATATCTAGCACTCCTCGGGATTGACTAGGCATACGAAAACTATGCCGTCATAGATTTGAAAACGGAACTGATGATATTCGAAGCAGAAGGCCTGAGGGTCATTTAGCCGCTGGACCCTTATCAAGGACCCAGGTTCACAAAACCAACAGATGACAGGGAAGAACCAGGGATGTTAGACCAGTTGTATACTCTCACAGCAGGAAAAAGGGAAGATTACATAAATCCTATCGCCAGAGGATCAGTTAGCTAGAGGAACATCCAAAGTTCCAAAGCTGGTTCAAAAGCTACATGGGATGCATGGCAGCAGGGGGTATACGAACTAACAACCCGGCGATGTGCAATGATAAGCCGAGTAAACGGGGGACATATAGGAAAGGACGACATCCCGAAATACTGTGGCCTTGAACTGATAGATCAATTCTTGGACAGGATGGACTAGGATGTATCAGAAGACCAGAGAATTCCCTTTCTGGACATTGCGCTCATGGCAACACCGACAAGATGGTGGAAAGCACACTGCCAAGTATTGAAAGACTGGACGGATGCAAAGCGAGAATTAAAGGAAAGGTTTAGCAAGAAGGAAGAGCAGCCACTAGGCCAAAAAGGATACACGGGAAATTCAAGTCCCGAGGAACACTTTAAAAATGCACAACCAACTGGGAAAGCCAGGGACTACCAAGGAATTTGTGGGTGCACGCCTTTATACACACCCTAAGCGCCATCCCCCGAGCGTGGTATGTCCATGAAGAACTACGACGACAAACAGCTGCTTTGGATGCCTTGAAAACACAGTTTGTCGATGATTTCTTGTTCAAGGATAGTGAAGACAAAATGATAGAACCGCTTCAAGCGGTGAAAGGAGTTTTGTTCACCCCAGAAATGCAAGTGGAGGGGGAGCACGAAGAAAACTTCCTACAATACTTATTTGATGTGGAATCTCCAAGACTGGTAACCTGCGACAGAGTCGACGTAGAACCAGGAGAAGATGGATTGGAAGGGCTTAGACATCTAGCCTTTGAAGAAACAGAGGGAGAAAGGGGGATCCGTGAGAGTCCTTCAACGGAAGGCGCTCATCTCCTACCAATGAAACTGAGAAAGCAAAATGTAGGGACGGAAGATAAACCCAAGATAGCATTAGTTGGAGACTACTAGGATGAACAGACCACTAAAGAAATTTTTGACTTGCTACAAGAGTACTAGGACTTGTTCCTAGCTTCGGTAGCTAAGCTCAAGGGGATAAAAGGTAACTTGGGAAAAATGAAAATTGTTCTAAAACCAGGTGTCCGACCAATGAAGCATAAACCATACCGGCTGAACCCAAGGGTCAAAGAAAAAGTTAAAAGGGAGATTGATAAAATGTTGGATGCAGGAATCATTTTTCCGGTCGATGAAGCTGACTGGATAAGCCCTATAGTGATTCAAAACAAGAAGGATTTGACCGAGATTAGAGTATGCGTCAACTATAGAAGCCTGAACAATGCATGTGTGCACATCCCGTTCCCCACACCCTTCAGCGACGAAGTCCTAGACAATGTTGCGGGGAATGAGGCTTACTCGTTCACAGATGGCTTCTCTGGCTAACACCAGGTCCGAATAGCCGAAGAAGACAAAAGGAAAACAACATTCACGACAGAGTGGGGGTCGGACGCATACAATGTAATGCCATTTGGATTGAAGAATGTGCCAGCAATCTTTTCAAGGATGGTAATCGCAGCTTTCAGGGACTATATTCATAAATTCATAAAAGTCTACATGGACGACTGGATAGTGTACAGCCTACTGAAAAAGCACACCAGCCTGTTGAGAGTAATGTTTGAAAGATGCGGACAATTATAGATCTCTTTAAATTTGAAGAAGTGCATTTTTGCAATTCCCTTTGGAACCCTGCTAGGCCATATTGTGTGCAAAGATGGAGTCTGCATGGACCCTGCTAAAATAGCAGCAATCATCCACATGAAACCGCCCCGCAACATAAAGCAATTAAGAGCAACTCTAGGCCATACAGGGTACTACAGAAGATTCATCAGAAACTATGCAACCATAACAGCCCCAATGGAGAGACTGTTAAAGAAGACGGAGGAATTCATCTGGACAACAGATTGTCAAGCAACGCTCGAAAAACTAAAAGAAAGGTTGGTAAGTGCGCCCATCTTAGTATACCCTGATTGGAACAAAATGTTCCATGTACATATTGAAGCATCTGGAATAGCACTAGGAGCAGTCCTGCCGCAACCAGGAGAGAAGATGGATCACCCAGTATACCACGCAAGCAAAAAGCTCTCCACGGCGGAAAAGAATTATAAAACAACAGAACGAGAGGCTCTAGCAATGGTCTACTCTCTCCAAAAGTTTAGGCACTACCTACTAGGAGAGCCATTCAAATTCTTCATAGACCATGCTGCATTGAAATACCTAGTAAACAAGCTCGTACTGGAGGGAAGGATATGCAGATGGTTATTGTTGTTTCAAGAGTTCACATTTAAAGTAGTTAGGTTGGGCGAACTGAATGTAGGCCCGGATCACCTTTCTTGTCTAGAGACAGGGGAAAGCAATGGAACAATAGACGACCAGTTACCCGATGCCGATTTGTTCAGGATAGAAGCTATACCCGACCACCTGCAGGAAATTGCTACTCTGCTCACAACAGGCAATTGTCCACAGGACTACACTACAATGCAAAAAAGGAACCTGGTGGTCAGAGCAGCAGATTACAAACTCATAGCAGGACACCTTTACAAAATGGGTTTAGACCAGTTACTCAGACGCTGTGTCCCATAGCACGAAAGAGAAGATATCTTATGGGAGTGCCATGCAGGGGTTGCAGGAGGACATGTAGGGGGTAAGGCAACGACAAAGAAAATACTACAAGCGGGACTATGGTGGCCTACATACATAAGGATTCAAAGGCATTCGCCAATGAATGCGATCTCTGTCAAAGAGTTGGAAGGCCTTCCCTACGCGAAGAACTACCACTACACCTAGTCCATACAGTACAAATATTTGATAAATGGGCAGTAGACTTCATTGGTCCAATATCCCCACTAACACGTTACTCCAAAGCCCGATACATAATTACCGCCACAGAGTACCTCTCAAGATGGGCAGAAGCCACGCCAGTGAAAGACTGCACAGCAAAAGCCGCAACGCGATTTGAAAACATCATCTCAAGGTTCAGATGCCCAAGAAGTCTCACAAGCGACCAAGATACACACTTCTTGAACGAGACGATCTAGGTCCTATTAACAACTTTTATGGTACAACATCACAAGAGCAGCCCTTACCATCCACAAGCAAACAGTGTAGTAGAAGCATTCAACAAGATACTGGAAAAAGGACTAACCAAAATCGTATCAGCCACTAGAGATGACTGGGATGAAAGAATTCTAGCGACGGTCTAGGCATATAGAACAATAGTTAAAAGACTCCACAAACAAACTCCATTTCAGCTAGTATACAGCAGAGAGGCGGTGGTGCCAGCAGAGTTTGTACTACCCAGCATGTTTATTTCAGAAACAACAGGAATGACAAATAGCAGTGCCTTGTGGTACAGACTGAGCCAGTTGTTAGAGCTCGACGAAACGCGGTTCCTGGCAGAGTTCCATCAATCTGTCAAGCAATGAAGACAGAAGGCTTGGCATAATAGGCACATCAAGAAGAAATCTTTCAGTGTCGGCGACCAAGTGCTCCTCTATGACAGTAAGTTCCTCAAGTTCCCAGGAAAACTACAGATGCACTGGTTAGGCCCATTCATAATTTCACATATAAAGGAATCAAGTGCGATGAGACTCGTGCAACTGGATGGAGTCCTACTGCTAGGATGGGTGAATGGCACACGCCTGAAACCTTTCCGCAAGTAATAAATAAAAAACAAAAAATCTTTCAGTATTCATAATAAGGTTGCAGTCAGTAGACAGATACCACAACCCATTTGTGGTCGAGGGCAGGGAATTGTGCCAGTAGAGTCAGCAAGCCTAGTTGGCAAGAACAATAGCCATGCGTGTCAAGCACCGCCAGTAGAATCCACGTAGGTTCGAACTTTTTCCAAAATTGATGGCCGCACGCGCACCCGTCCCATCCGTCGTACTAGTAGTTATTTCCTGATTAAGTAATCAATAAGGTAGCTGTCACAATAATGTCGAAAAATCTTTCCCATTAGGCATAGAATTAGTTAATAAATAAGCCCATCACGGCAGAATAAAGACGCCATGCAGCCCACTCTATACTTGTCAAGCCCACGTCATAGTTGGCACGTACCAGTCAGCCGACGGCGGCAAAAAGATAGCTAGAATACATGGAAAGGCCGCTGGAGTAATTAGTTGATTAAAGCCTCATCAATCAAGGGGATGTCGTGTTAGAACCGACTATATAACTCTTAGAAGAATGCAGGGAATGGTAGAATTTCAAACGCCAGAAGGATTTCAGAAGAACTCGGAAGAACAAGAGCAAGACAGGAGAAACAGAAGACCACCAGTGTAAATTGTCTACAGAAGAAGGGGAACAATGGCCAAGAGAATCACATCAGTTCCACAAATCGCTCTAGATGCAAGAATCGAAGTTATAGACGACCTATATGGGAAATACAACCGGTCAAACCTCATCGACAATGACTTCACAGACGGGTTCCAATTCCTACCCATGAAGAGGGAGGTATATCCAGAAGAATTTCAATGGGAGGATGGCACCAGGACCTCTAGAATCAGGGGAGACTTCAAAGGCCTACAGAAATCCAAACTGTTCAGCTTAAGAAATCTGCCTGTGTTCGGCACCCAGTTGGCCGCCATGCAATGTACCAAGTTGTTGGCAAGCAGGAAGCATGGAGGTTGCCTATGGCTGGACAGAGAATACCCAATCCATACTGAGGATATCTACCGATTGACCGGGCTGGCAAACATGGGGAATGTAGTCAGTGCAGCATTCCAGACTGGGGCCAAGCGAGGCAAGAAACCCACAGAGGACAACATCTACACCCGCTATGGAATGGAGCAGGGGGGAAAAGGTGCAAAGCTAGACAAAATTAACAAGGATAACATTCGGTTTGCCTGCTACCAAATTGCAAGAAAGACAATGAGGCACTTCACAAGAAACGAGTACACCCTAGACACAGTCTCAATAGCAGAACACTGCTACCAGGGTGAGATACTCAACTGGGCAACCTTTGTACTCAACAAACTCTTTGAGGTGTGCGAAGATGTCTACAGGTGGAGCACTGGATTTGTGTTCGAATACTTGGTAATGACACTAGCAATGTGGAAGTGGAGGCCACCCCCAGAGAGGCAGATGGCAACCATTGCTGAAGATCAGCCAATTGCACTCAGATATGAGCCATGGAGGGCATCGGGGGATCCCAACGTTAAGGAAATCAATGAAGCGACCTTCAGGGGCTGGTACGCCCAGATGGTGGATGCCATTTAGTCCGTGGAGAGAATACCCAAGACTCTCCTGGATGAGTTCTCGGGCGACATCTGGTTCGGGGCTTCGCACGCGCATACTTACCTCAAACCACGATGTGTCAACCCCACCACATTTAAGTTAAGGCCACAAAGATTTGTTCTAATAGAGGAGGCTTTGCGCAGAGAAGTAAAGTCATGGGCGGGGATGGCCTGCGAAATAACAGAGGGAAATCCCAGGTACCTGTTCGAAGCTATGGCGCCACAGAGCCAAGAAGGAGAGGGGGCAAAAAGCAGCAGCAGAAGGGCAGCAACAAAAGTACTCCAACCAATGTTGCTCCAAATGGAGGAGAAAATGTTTGAGGTAAGGAGGACAATCGAAAGCTTCAAGCCAGGTGAGGGTGAATATCCCAAACATTTTCAAGGTTCAACTATGTTGTTCCCAATTATAATGCCACCCCTCTAAACGACTCCTCCCACGGGTGTCGCCCAAGTCCACTCCATGACCCCAATGCCCAAACCACAAAAGAAGCGGGTTATCTGCACCCCCCAAGTCAAAAAGTTGGCTACCAAAAAGCCAAAAGTTAGCACCCCAGCCCCAGTCATCGATCTCACTATTGAGGTCGAGCATCAAATTCCCGCAACTGCCATAGTCGAGGAAATCCCCAATACCACAACCAGTGCAATACATCAGTCGCGGGAGTCATCCCCGCAAACAGCTTCCACCTCCGCAACGGTGTCCGAGCTCTTCCCCTTCGGCCACAAGAGAATATCTGCGGAAGCAGAAGTTCAATCAACTGGCCGGAAGGAAGGTGCCACCTCGACTTTAGAAATGCCACCTACTGAGAGTACCACACCAATGCTAGGACTGGACCCACTGGCTGGAAGACGCCTGGATTCTAGTTGGCAGGGAGAAAGGACTGGCCTGTACCTACCCGCGCCACTTATAAAAATCACAGTCCCCCTGAACCCTAGTATCACCCCAACCACACCACAATTCACCCCACCATCACAACAACCATCCCAGCAAGAGCATTCACCCGCCTCACATTTCAATAAATCCATTGCAAGCTACCTACCCCTACAACAATAGTTTCCAGAACCAAACACCATGAGGGCTGATACACTGTATCACTGGTCATCAACCCAATTATTTTCTTTCATTCAGCAAGCCGCCCACAAGGCCGAGAACCTGCATGAGAAATTGGTTAAGGAGCATGAGCAGCAGACAATACAATTGCTCAAAGTGACGGAAGAACACGATCGCCTACAAGAGGCGAATACAGGGTTGCAAGCAAAAGTGCAACAGCTTATGCAGTGATTCCAAGCCATGTGGCCAACAGTGGTCGAAGCCAACACTGAAGAACTGACGGACATGTCCGCCTGCTCCTTGATCGACTGCTGCAATCACATACAGACGGCGTGCATACGCCTGGCAACCACAAATGCGGAGATGAAGAAGAAGTTAGAGATCGTAAGGTCCGTAGTGCCAGACCCTGTGTTAATATATGCACGTTCAGTTGAAAGCGAGATGCGAGAGCTAGAGACAAAGAAACAGGCACTAGCTAATGCCCTCACCGATGGATACGCCTTAATGGGCAAAGTCAACGACTGGTCGGGCATTCTAGCTTTGAAGAATCACCAAGTCTACCCATTGCAAGAGCAGATTCAGTCTCTATTTGCCAACACAAGGGCATGCATCAATCGTGTTCAGCTCCAGCAGCTAAATGAACAAATCGACATCCTCCAAGCCCAAGTTGACGCAATTGAGGAGGAGTCAGCCAGGACAAAGAGGGTAATCCGAGACTTACGACCCTCAGTGCAGATGCAAGTCCTACAATTGAAAGAGGTACGCAACTCAAGCAGCCAGCAACTAAATGACCTGCAGGTCCAACGGCCAACAACCCTGACATCACAATCAACCGAGACATTTACACAAAGTGCAAACACAATCCTCGCAAATTGGAACTTGGCTATCTAGTGATACAGCGAGTTCAGGCAGCAGATGACAATAGCAGTCCCCGAGTTGGAGCCTTTGTTTGGAATGGAGTCACAATGTCAGAAAAGAGGCATAGAAAAAATTCCACACCACAGGCTAGGTTGGAAATGGAAGGAATGCCTATTCCGCAAGAAGGTATTACAGCAATAGAGGTGTCGGCACAACAGACAGAGGAAATAGCGTCAGTAGCAACACAGCTGCCACCCATAGAACCCACGGAGACAGCACTAGAGCCACCAGAGGTTGAAATGACTTGACTCGAGGACGAGTCAAGAAATTATGGTCGGGGCCTATTGGAGCCTTCATTAATTTTGAGGAGTTTTGGCCAGTTTTAACCAACTGTAGGGCGGGAAAGGACAAATGGCAACAACGGTTGGGTGGCAGAACGAGCAGTTGCAGGAAGGTGACGGCAAGGTGGCAGCAAAAGGCAAAGGTAATCAAGGAAACGGGAAAGCGCAGAGGCAGCCAAGGAAGCAAGCATCCGAGCGAAAACTGGCAGTCCAGGCAGCTGAGAAGGATATAAAGAGAGGAAGAACAAAAAGGAAGGGTAGGACTATGGGTTGTTGATGGTGTTGCTACTATTGTTGCTATGTTTCATTGATCATCGGGGTTATTGCTGAGACACTAAAGGATTGGGCCGCTGAGGAGGTACGCAAATACCAGAGCAGAAGCAGGAAGGGCTGGGAACTAGGGAACTGAGTTGCGGAGCAAATCTAACCCGAGCTACTAAGCCAGGTATTCTTTGTGTTATTGATGGCCAAGAGCCGAGTTCTAATGTATTATGTTCTAATACTTTAATGTAATTCGAAGTTGATGACTATTAAGACCCATAAGTGTACTGCACATCTTATATTATGGCTTATCAAAATTTTAATTAGTCCCCTTGTTACATGAGGTTGGTGCTTGATAGATCAACCCTAGTATATTGTTAAGTTCTATGGTTTATATGATGAGTCTCTATGTATGAGTTGAAGATATTATTATTTTTGTTCTATGTTTTATGACCGCATATGTGTATGATTGCCTGTGTATAGCTTAGACCCCCTCAACACTATGATGAGCCCTTCTCCCCTTTTGGTCGCGGTGCGCTTTGGGTGAGACTCTTTGCCCTTCAGGGTGAGGTGAAAATGTCAATGTTGTCCTAGACTACAACGGACCATTGTTGGCCTTCCGTCCCTGAACCCGGGGTCTTTTCCGTGATGACTCACTCAAGCCAACAATAACTTGTGATGTTCCTGCAGAGCTAATCGGTTTGCGAGACTTGGAGGTATTGTAACAATTCTTCATCTTTCCCTCCTTGGGCCTGTAAAATGCCTCGCTTGGCCATTGGAAATAAATCCTCGCACATTGTTCTTTACAAACATTCCTAGGATCATACGGATTGAAGTCCAAACAACCAAATGCGAATTTCTCTATATCCTTGCCTTCAATGTCTGCAACTTTCAAATTCTTGATCTCGCACAATCCAATTTGCAAAGGAAGAACAGGCCAATGTGCTTTCTTCTTCCTGTGCAAAACCCCTAATAAACCTGCGGAAAGATGATAAGCAACTTCTTGCATGACCAACTTGTCGATGGCATACCTCGAAAGAAGATGTGGAGACTTTTGTCCGCCAAACACTCTGAGGAAAGTGTCATTCGATGAAGCAAACAAATCTACTAATTCTGACACTACTTCCATTGCCTATGCAAGGTGGCTCTTCCTCAAAAATTAACTTGTACAATGGAATGAGGAAGTGATTAGTCATATTTTCCATTACTCCCTTGTAGTTGCACTCTGAAAGCAGCTTGCAGTAGATGTGCACAGCAATTTCTCTTGGTGACCAAGTCCAATTCATGCCAGGAAATGAACTCTAAGCACATATTGCATCCAGCAAATAAGCAGACATGTAGAATCTAGCTTGCTTACCCTTGGGAGGGTTCTTAGCATTAGTCACATGAATTCTCAATTGTTGAGCCAACAAATCCAACTAGTTGAACGGTTTTCCTTCATTCACAACCTAATTAAGCAAGAATGCCCAGCTTTCTGGAGAGGTCTTAGTACTGCTATGACCATAGATCCGACAACATAAGACTATCAAGTACTGATAAGCCTTCCTGAGAGATTTGGTCTTGTAAGTGTTGTTGGGTATCTGGCAGAATTTGGAAGGCTCTTTCGCCCAACCTTTGATGACATCCTTTGTGCTCAAGTAGCTGGTGATCACATAAAAGTGGGAATCCATGTATGATTTTGGCATTGGTAAATGATACATAAGTTGGTAATCGTTTGTCAGGAAAGAGGCAAGCCTTTGTCCATTAGAAAGCATGTTATTAGTTGTACCACCCCACATGTGCCATATAAATGTTGAAACACGATGTACAGATGCTAAAACGCAGTGTTTGGTGCCTGCAATGCATTGCAACCGGGCTGAATCACATTTCAGGCACCAAACACCGCGTTTTAGCATTCGTACATAGTTTTTCAATGGTTATACATCATTTCAGCTGGGCTTAAATGCATTTCAAAAAATGAAACGTGTTTCAAGCACATTTCAATCATGCTTTGAATTTCCGTACCAAAACACAACTGGTACAGGGGGGTCCCAAATTTCCTGCAACTTAGGTCTTATCACATGCCTCGTAGTTGTTCT
>Ga0139314_100558_pt1 | contig 10248 bp, 10 predicted proteins | sample In2P11_FD_99376 | JGI IMG/M metagenome (GOLD analysis project Ga0139314, IMG submission 99376)
AATCTCAGAAAATATAATCAAGGAGGCTCAAGATGACTGAATTGATAGCTAATTTTAGGCTAGGTATGAAGCCCAGGGAGTTTGAAATTGATTTTTTGAAATTTTGGTGAATCAAAGGGAAAGGCAATTTTGGGTGCGGGGATGAGATACAGTTTTTGCAGAGGTCTTTTTGGGGCAAGGTAGGTGATCGTCTTGATGCTTTTAAAGGAAATGAAAGGATAGATCTGACTGGTGAGGAGATAAGGAGAGCAAGAAACTTTTAGGAATTCTCCTTAAACAAATGAAAACATAATGATATCAAACAAACTTAAAGGCAGAGCATAAAAATTATGAATTCTACCTTAACACTTCATTTGTTTAATTTGTAGAAGATAAGAGTAGGAAGATGATACACATAACAAACTTACAAGTACTAAAAGAAGCACACCATCAACACAGATAACCACAGGAATCCCAAAGAGTGCTGCAAAACCCTGGTCTTTCCTTTGCCAAAATTGTAGAGATACAATGTACAATACAGTCTAAGCTTATCCCCCAAGAGTCCAACCATGAAAATGACTAAGAAAATGCATAATATAGGCAAGCTAACACATTCCCTTGCCTCTAGGGGTCGAGCTCATCATTCTAGGAGCTGTTTCAACCAATTCTAAACAAAGCACTACAATCTAGGCAATCAAAACAATTTGCCTCTATAAGCTAGGAAACCAATTCATTCATTAATTTTTTGCTATTTTATGAATGAATCATCTAGAATAGGTAAATAAGTGTCAAGTCAACATAAAGTTCCATTAATTACATCAAGGAGGGTGAAAAATCCCATCACAAGTCAAAACTAGTCAAACTGGCTTCGTTTCCTGAGCTGAAGACGCAAATTTTGCAAAAAATCCTGATGAGTAGCGTGCCTGAGCCCTATGCATAGCGCGCCTTTCCACCTACTTTTGGGGCACTTCCTGGCATCCAAATTGAGCAACGGTTGGCTTGTTGGAAAGCCATAGATGTCTACTTTCCAACCCAAGTGAAATTTTCCAATTTGATGTCCATTCTCTCCTCCAAAAGCGCATTCTCCCAAGGCTGCTACCTGTGTGTCCAAAAAGGGGCAGTCAGGTCATTTTTTGCATGTTTTTTGAACTTTTGGGGACCCAAACCTTGATGAAATGCCTTGGCAGTGGTTGAGAAGGTGTATTTCATCATGAAAAATCCAAAAATGAAACCTTTCGTGATTTGGACCTCCCAATCTTAAGGGTAGCGCGCGGCGCACTACCCGTTGAGCCAAAAAACCTGTTTTTTACCCAAAAATTTCAAAATTGACAAAAATTTCCCCAAACTTGTTGAAATTTGGGCTGGGGGTCCCTAATCAAGTACCACGCTCTGTCAAAGAGGCTTCAGCCAAAATTTGGAGTGGAGCGGGCCTTTTCGTCCGTTTTAATGCCTTGGCCAATCGTCCTTTAAGTACCTTCATTCTCACTTTGCACACATGCATGCGGGCCCAATAATGATTTTTCATGTGGCGGAGCATATCTTTGTCCCTGTTTGCCTTGGATAGCAATTTTTATAAATGAGTGTTCACCCGGAGGAGCATAGATTCTCACTCAATTGGTGTCAAATCCCCGGGTCTCTTTCGGGCTAAGTTTCGGTCTTCTCAGATTTTCCGCAGCTCATAAAGTGTGTGTTCATCTTCCAGCTATTTGTTGCACTGCTCCAAGTAGTTAATTGTCCACCTAACTATTTCTAACTTCTCTTGCAGCAAGTGATTCTCAACCCTTTGTTGTCGGATGATCTCCTTTAGCTCTGAGCTAGGAGAGCTAGTATCAAGCTCAATGATATCTGTATCTGGATCTCCTGAAGGACCCTCATCAAACATAGGCTGCTTACCCCTATCCTGGACATGTACCTGTGCTGAAGAAGGCGAGACCCTTTCCACCTGATGTGGAGATAATACTCGCTGTGCCGATGAAGTCAATGAGACCCCTTCCACCCTGGGTGGAGATAATACTCGTCGTGCAGATGCAAATAAGGCCCTGTGGCCTCTCTGATATGTGACATATGAAGGAGCACTTATATGCTCGGTCTCGGGAAAGTTTGGCTGATGTGACAGTGCCCCCTCATCATGGACCATCTCAGGAGGCAACTGTGGTGCTGTAAAGTAATCACGGGAGATGAAATCTTCCCAAGTAATATCCTGTTGTGTCAACTGATGCATCACTATAATTTTAATCAATGCATAATGATAGATGCTCTTATGCTGATGTGCCGGGCTCTTCCTTTGTACTAAAGGCACCATCCTCTCTATGTTGCGACACATGAAAAATGGAATGTTCATCATACGTACCCTTGTAAAATGCATCAACAAATGGACATGGTACGCATAGAGACGTGAGAATCTTCCCTCGTAACTGAAATATCGAATGATGAGTTTCATCAATGGTGCATACTCATCCCTTAGGAATCTGAAAGGAAAAACTGCAATTAAGTGTCTTATACACCCGGGCTTAATATATGGCTCATAGTGAAATCTGTCTAACTGCTGGCGTTTACTCCATTCCTCTCCTACATTTGGTATCCCAGTGGCCTGAGAAATAATCTCGGGTGACAAGGTGAAATTCACTCCGGAAAGGTTGACATGACCATCCTGCAAATGTAGAACAAATAAACGGACTAGTTCTCGATGATGCTGGATTTGTGAGATCCGCTCAGAGTATTCAAAACATGATTGATACCGAAAATAGTTCATTGCAAGTGGACAAGCTTGCAAATGAGCCAAAGAAGTAGGCTTCTCCCTGACATGCCGACCACCTTTGCCACCTTTGTGATACCTCCTTGGCACACTTACCTCCGGTGTAGAATCACTATCAAAATCCTGCTCATAAGCTGACTCGGTCTCTGACATATTCTTTAAAAACAAGGTAGCTCGAATATATATATGCTGATATACAACTGTGTGCACAATTGACTGTAGACTTTTTCTTTTTCTCAAAATGCTGTGACCAAGGGGACACAAATATACAAGGGAATTGTTAGGAAAGGGGAAACGTTAGGGAAATTGGGACAATGGAAATAAAACAAGGAATTTAGGGAAGGGAAAGGGACATGAAAATCTTTATGTTTTAGGGTTTGGGATGAGATAGGGTAGGAAAAATATGTTTGTAGTAGAAGGAGGGGTTAGGATTGGAGAGAGAATAGTATAGGGTTTTATGAGGAATTATTGGGGAAAATATTGGTGAATATAGGGGGTGGGAAACACAAGAAATGGGAAAACCTTGGTAACATTTATGTTTGAAAACCCTACAGCAATCTTGGCATTTAAATCCTCACAACAAACTAATGGAAAATGAGGGCTTTTACACTTAGTTTTTCATGGCACATATAGCATAATTTCTTTATATAAATCTTTCAAAACCAAGAACGAGCCGTGGACAAAATCCTACTTGTGATTTGATGCATGAGAAGAGGTGTTTGAGTGTGTTTGAGGCAAAGTTCTGGGCATAAAATCCAATGCGTAGCGCGCCTCACCCAACGCGCCGCGCGCTCCTGATGCGCCTCACCCGTGTAAAATTGCACTGAGAATTGTTGCCTGATGCGTAGCGCACCACTGATGTGCCGCACGCCCAACTTGATGCGTAGCGCGCCTTGGAAATGGCCCAAGTTTCTCACAAATCCATAAAATCGCCATAGAACGATGCTCTTCGCCTTTGTAATATGGAATGGGTTGCAAATGAGGAGAAATGTCTTTATATAGGCTCCTTATTGATTTTTTCTTAACCCAAAACCCATTTTCTAATGTTTGGTTGTTGACACTTTTTCAAAATTAATAGGCTCTGACTTTTTGATTCCCCTTTAAAATTGGTTGAACTAATGATTTTCTTTGCAATTTTTGCAAGGATGGCTCTGATATGCTCTGGCAATGGAGACCAAGGCTGCACTTGAACGATTGAAGAACTGGAAATTTTGATAATTTTTTACAAAAATGAGATGGCGACTTATTTTCAAAACAGAGTTTTGAATAAAATTCTTAATTCAGCTGTACAATGATGAAAATTATTGAAGTGATGATCTATCAAAGACATCCCTCTGGCCTGCTGGTCTTCTAAGACTTTTCAAGAAAAAATTGACTCAACCCTAGACCTAAGACCTCAAAATTTAAAACATGATTGTAAATGACCTTTGAAGACTTATTTAAATAAACATGCCTGAACCAGCAGTGCCAAGCACGAGGGGAATGAATGACACAAACCACTCGATCAGAGTTATGGCATGCCTAACGAAATGCAACTGATCAAAACTGATGGGACACCTAATCATGAAATGCAAAAGAGCTTTGATCTCTGACGGAGGGATAACTAGACCGACTCTAACAACTTCCATGGTTAGTGACAATCTCTCTTGGGATACCAAAACATGAAATAATCTGATTGAAGAGAAACAATGCTATTGTTTCACTATCGTTTTTGTAAGTAGGCATGGCCTCATCCCACTTTGTAAAGTAGTCTATGGCCACTATGGTGTACTTGTGATTCACCACTGAAGGAAGATTACAAGTGGTAAAATCAATGCCCCACTTCATAAAAGATTCGATGGTGATGACATGAAAAAGAGGAGCTAGATGCACACACATCTTCTGAGTATATACTTGACAAGGGTGGCAATGTTTGACCGCTTCAATATAATCTTTGAAAATTGAAGGCCAAAATAAGCTGGCATGCAAATTTATTTGGGTTGTTGCAAGCCGTGATAGATGACCACCACAAGCTCCACTATGGCAATCATTGAGTACACACTCTGCTTCCTCCAAAGTTAAGCATCGGCTAAGGATTGAATCAACCCCTCTGCGATATAATGTATCACCAATGATAACATAGTTTTTTGCAAGGTGATGTAACAGTTTTTTGCAAGGTGATGTAACTTTCAACACTCATCCTTGGAGGAAGAAGGTGGGAACTTCAAAGTCTGGAGATATATGATGATATCTCCATACCAGGGATCTTTTGAAGAAATGATGAATAAATGATCATTGGGGAAATTTTCCTCATAAACAATGTCTTCTTCACAAGGCAGCTCAGAAATTAATTCCACAAAAACCAATGACTTCTTAGACTTGGCTGACAAGAACTTGAGATCGAATTCTTATAAAATAACAATGCATCGATTGTATTTGCCCCCAATCACTCACCTACTAAGTACAAATTTAAAAGGATTGACAACCGCTAAGATGAACATTTTCCATAGCAGAATATAATGATGAAGCCTCTGGACAGCATGGATAGCTGGAAAGGCTAATTTCTCAATTGGAGAATAGCATAGTTCAAGACCTAGTAAGCCTTGACTCAAGTAGTAAATCACATCCTCTGTGAGAGCATCATCCTCCTGAACCAGAGCTATACCTATTGTTGATTCTATTGTTGCAAGATATAAAAGGAAATCTCTACCATAATCAATTGGATTCAACAATGGGGCAGAGATTAGTTCCTGCTTCAAGGCATCAAAAGATCATTGCAAAAATTAATCCCATAAAAATGGAACTCCTTTCTTCAGCAAACACATAAATCCTTTAGTTATCTCAGTGTAGTTTGCTATAAATCATCTCAAGAAATTTGCCTTTCCTTGGAGACTTTGAAGTTGTCAGATGGAAGATGGGGGAGGCAACTAAATTATTGCCTCAACATTGATGGGATTAACTCGAATCCTTTCAATTGATACAATGAATCCTAACAACTGACCAAATGTGACTGCAAAAATGCACTTATTCAGATTCAACCGGATTTTGTAAAATTGACATATCTCAAAAACTAATTGAAGGTGGCTTGGATGATCAATTCTCTCTCAAGAATGAGTAGCTAAATCATCCAAGTATGCTTCGATGACATGCTCGACATCATGGAAAGCATAAGACATGGACCATTAAAACATAGCGCCATCATTTCTAAGACCAAAAGGCATCTTTTTGTATGTAAAGGTACCCTAGGACAAATAAAAGTTGTCTTATGCTACTCCTCTAGATGGATAGATATTTTATTATAACTAGAGAATCCATTCATGAAAAAGAAAATTTCATTACCCCTACATTCATCAACTATCTGGTCAATAAATAGTGTAGGGTAACTGTCCTTTGGACAAGCTTTGTTCAAATCCCTAAAGTCAATGCACACTTGGATCATTCCTTATTTTTTATCTACTGGGACTGGATTAGAAACCCTCTTTGTTAGAGGAATGAGGTATATGAAACCTGCCTTTAGTAGCTTTTCAACTTCAGCTTAAATAGTTGTTGCTTTCCTAGGATTGATCGGCTGAAGCTTCTAATGAATAGGCTTAGCATTTTCATACATCTTGATCTCATGCTGGACTATAGATGGATGAATACCAAATATTTCCTCATAAGACCAAGCGAACACATCTCGAAACTCCTTAAAGAGGTTGGTGTAAATTTGAATCTCTTCAGGGGAACAGTCAGCTTCGATGAAGACATTTTCTATAGCGTCAGGATTCCTAGAGATGTTTATGGGTACATTTTTTAAGATAATCGACACATTACCTTCGACAAATAAATGTACTAGAGCCAAAGGGTTTGAAACTACATAAACATTGTTAGTAAGCAGATTTTGGAACCTGGATTCGACTTCTTGTAATGGTGGAAGAAAATATGATCAATGATGTAAATCTTCCCAAGGTCAATCTACACACGACATCACTTCTAAAATTGCTTCGTCAGATGGTAAAACTATATCTAAGCAATCCAAAGTAGAAGTAGAGTCAAGGGTCCAAGTTGGGGCCACATCACCATCTAACTCCTCTAAAAAAGGAGTAGGATGGTTGTCTGTAGAGTTAATAATAGACTGATAGCTAAGTTTTGCTGTAAATATGGGGAATACCATTCCACCAACCTGCCCTCCATCTAATGTGGTCGTAGATGAAGGTAGGGTACAAGGGTCTGAAAAATAATGAGTTCGAAAGAACTCTTTCCCTGAAGAACCTTTGGAGGATGAAATTGCATTGATTCTAATTGTAGGAGTGGGAAGGTGAAATATACCCATCAAGGAAGAGTACATCCCAACACCTAAATTCTTTATAGTTTGACAAGGATTATAGACCAATGGAATGGTAGAATCTGAAGTTGCTCGAGAGTCACCCATCGAATATCTAACTAATCAATTTTGACAATTCTCCCCTCATGAGGAAAACAAAGGATGTGGAATAGAGATGAAACTATGGCATCCATCTCATAAATCCAATTCCTTCTTAAGAGGAGGTTGTAATACAGGTTGGAATCAATTATTTCTATGTCAATATTACTGACCTTTCCTCCAACACATATCAGAAAAGCCAGGATAATTTCGTGTGGCCTATGAGAATGACCATCAAATGCCATTAAGAGAGTAGGTGAAGGAATAGCTAAACATGATCAAATAGCCTTCCAACATGACATAAACATTACGCTTATGGAAGCTCCCTCATCTATACTATCTGAAAAATGTTGGTTTTTAGGTAATTAGACTTTATCTGGAAAGCCATATGGTGAGGAAGTCTCTTTTTGACATTAAGCATATCAAAAGTGAGCAACAAAGAATTTTTTGGATTTTCTGCCCTGATTACCGAAAGCAAAGCACTTCTCTTAGTAGGACATGACTAGAGTACCTCCAATGTAGACATAGCACAAGGACTTTGAGCCAGATCTTCTACAATTGAGTAGTTATGGGCTGCCCTAGCATTAGGGTTAATAGTGGCCCACTTAGCGGAACCTTTTGGTATTTGAGGTATAGGCTCAGCAGAGGGTCACTCAAATTGAAGTGGGTTTGTGGTTTTGGGAACAAATTTACCCTTAGATGTTTCCATTTCACCATAACCACATTCTCGTGTATTAACATTAATATGAGAACCCATCATATAGACATCTGAAGAATTTTCCCCTTCCTGGTTGACCTCTGCAGAGGTACCAGGGTTTGAGATTGCGTGAGCAAGTAATTGTTTCCCTTGTGGAAAAGGGTTAGTCAAGATAGCTTAGGAGCTAGAGGACCCTTGCTGCACTAACAAGTGCTGAACATCCTAAATCTTCGAGCAGAGGTGAGTCAAATGATCTCCATTGCATAAATTGCATGGAAATTTAACCTTGTTTTTGGACTCTTTTCTACCCTCATCGACACCATTGCTGAGCTTATTCGCATTACCCTTCACTTCCGAATTCTTCTTTTTACAGCGTCCCTTCTTCTTCCCATCGGATTGTTGATTTCCTTTGGGGTTAGAGGCCAAGATGGCATTTATGGAAGTAGGTTGGGAGGGCGAAGGTGTATATGGTGCAGCCTGGTTGGAAGAAGCAGTTTGTAGAGACAACTACTACAATTGGTTCAAAAGGTTCATCATATTTGCTTCAATTGATCCAACTATACCATCAACATGAGGGCTTGGCTTCAATTTGGCTAAATCAACCCTAGATCTAGGAGCGTTAGGTAGGGTTTTCTGGAGAGTCTCAAAATGAGAATATATCAGTTCTAATTGCTGGGCTCGAAAAATAGCCTACTCTTCCAAATAAACACTGAAAATATAAACATCCTTGGAGATCTTGGGTTGTAATGATTTTAGAAACCATTTGAGATGGAACTCTAGTGGAATTTCCACCTTGATAAATCTATTTCTCTATCTCCATTCCTGAATATGGTCAGAAATGTGAGTTTCCATGTCTTGATGAAAATTGGCCAGAAGCTCAGTTCCAACTTCATAGTGGATAGGCAATTGAAATGGTTTAAGAAAATATTAGCCATATTAGAGAAAAAAGTAAATGTTCCTCTTGGAAACTCTATATACCATTTGGCCACGTTCCCGATTAGGGTGCACTGAAATAACCTCAACCTGATCGAATCATCAATCAGGGAGTTGGATGAGCACCATAAGTGGAATGTGATCACATGGTCTCCTCGGTCTTCACTAGTCTTCCATTCGAATTTTGGAATATCTGATGGAAGTTTAGTTGGGACCGGAGGCCAAGCCGGATTGTACCTAATTAGATCATTTGTAAATTTATTCAAGTCTAGTAGATTAAGCATGGCCAGAAAATGAAGTCATGGAGGACCTTGGGAATTCCATCCGGACTCGGTGAGGTTCCCATAGGTCTGAAAAGAATGACCTAGATTTTGAAAGGCACTAGGTTTCCCAAAGTAATTTCTATAACCTACTGAAACAAAGGGTGATCCTTGGGGTCTAGCAAAACTAGGAGTTTGATCAACTCCTCCCAAAAATCCCCCATAACCGGTGAGGTTACCCCTGAAGTATTGAAAGGAGATGACAAACCCTAATAAGGGTTCCAAGCACTAGCAAAGGGTGTACAACTTTGAAATGAATTAACCAAGGAATACAACACATTCCCTTGTTGGCTTAAAAACTGATTCCTAGCACCTAACCCACAAACCACAGGATTTATCCAACTCTGAAAGGGGTTACTACCTTGACCTGTAGAATTAAAAGGCATTGACCATGTGTTTGATAGAATGTCAGCCCTGGTTGGGGATGGTTAAGCCTCGTCCTTGTTAAATAGTAATTTGTCACCGACCCTGCATTTTGTCATCTCGGACATTGTTGGTTCATGTTATTGACATCTACCTTGTTTCGTTAGTGGAGGTAGAGAGTTTTGCTAGACTTTGGAGATAGCCTCTTATGTAACTTGGCCTGTGATAGTTTTGAGTGGATTTTCCTTCACTGTAAGAGTGTTCTAGCATCATAATTTTTCCTTTTGGGTAGGAGAGAGAGTTATTCATCCTCTTGGGAGCCAGTTCATGAGTGAATTCTTGCAAAGACATACTGACAGGAGCCTTCAAGGAGACTTACGATGTCAAGGCTTGGTTGTAAGTTTTACTACAGTTTCTATTAATACAAATCAACAATTTATTTCCTATATCTTATGTTAAATTTCATATTGATAGCTTGAAGTTCCTTGACCCTTTAAGTAGATTGTTTTTGTTGTATGCTATTATGTTCGTTACTGTTCTCTATATGTTGTTTTTAGGTGCAAAAGTGATTAGAAGAATGAGATTTGGAGCAACACGACGAGAAATTCATCAAACAAGGATCTAAAGGTAGGCCTTCATGACATCAAATATCTAAGTAAATTCACTTTGGTATTGTCTTTGTTGTGACTAGCCCCACTCTAGGGCTAGAGGGGTTGCCTTTGTCTACAGAGGGAACTTGCCTGCATTATAGTCCTGAGGTTGAATTTTGGTTTATTAGTATTACCATCATGTGTTTGATGGATTATGGAAGTTACAACAG
>Ga0139314_100560_pt1 | contig 10241 bp, 5 predicted proteins | sample In2P11_FD_99376 | JGI IMG/M metagenome (GOLD analysis project Ga0139314, IMG submission 99376)
AAGGTTTCTTGTTACAGCCTCGAGCCTTCCCAGTGGTGATGGCCCACGGCAAGGATGAGACACAGTCCACTCCTCGATGGGAAACAGCGTCCTTGAAAACCACGAAAACATCTTTTCTACTCGAGAATGCTCAGACGGCTCTGGGATCTGACAAAAATGCACATAAGCGACTGCCAACTTACTGTGTAACAGAACTTCTGTCCGACATGGGCGTCGTGGCAGCAAGCTACTCGCGAAAGTCTCCAGAGTTGAGTACCTCTCCTTTACTACCATGTGACGAGGAGCTGCTCTATGTTTCGACCGACTACGACATCCCCATCACACGTGGCAGCACCATGGCTGATGTTTCCGTTGCAGTCACGCTGAACAGATCCACTTCTACCTTCACAGTATGGCAAGTAGGCATTTGCAACGCTTCGATTGACACTACTGCTAAAACACATCGTGATTCAGACGTAGGAAGATATCGCAGGCGGCAAAGTTCAAACATCCACGAACGAGCACGCATTCCGAGTGGCCGGAGCGCTACAGAGACATCCCAAGAAAGCCTAGGTGGACTTATACAGTCTTTTGTGGACACTGCAGCAAAGCCACAGGAGTCGCAGTTATCAAATATTGAGAATCTAGCCGCTGAGCTCGGCCAGGACTTCGAGCCAAGTGGGGTCCAGACACGCTCAGCACGCAGGATAAGCTCCATGCTTGCCCGATCAGATCTGGCTCCCTCCAAGGACAGATCAGCCTTCAACGATAACGCGTATGGGCTTGGCAGCCGCAAAAGTCTGTCCCGAAGCTTACGGAAAGAGGGCTCAGTCGGCAGCTTTACTGATAGGAACAGCTTTGGCGGCCGGAAATCCTTTGTGGCTACAAGCACCATCATCAGCAATTCTGCTTCTTTCTTCGACACTGCCAATCGAGCGAATGTCCGGGACAGTCTTGCGGGTGGTGCCACTACCACTGAAGATGTCGATCTTGGAATTTCGAACGAGCGACTTGAGCGCGATGTAGTCTTTGTCAAGCTCAAGAACTTCCATTGCGACCCTAGATCAACAGATGCCTCACAATCTAATTTCAAGGCCATGATTGTACCGCACCCCGCATCAACAAGTGGAGACGAAGGCTTGCACTCTCAGATATCTGTCTGTGTACAAGAAGTCATTGCCGAGGTCATGACTGTTGTCACGATTGCTGTCAAAACTACCACGCACCGTTCTTCGAGATATAGATGGCCAGAGCTCAAAGCCACTCAGATACAAAAAGGCACAAACATAACTGGTGCCTGCACAGTCTCAGACCAGGCCATTAGAAGACTCTTGATTCTTTCCAAGACTTCGCAAGGTGACGATGTCCTTCACCTGGAGGCTCCATGGAGCGCTTCTTTCCGAGTCGATCTGCCCGAACGCTATCTTGTACACAATGGATGCCGCCCACCAGCGGTGGATACTACTACTCGAAAACGGGAGGCTGGGAGTCGCCGAACCATCGACGGAAGCCAAGTGAAAATTGCAAAATTCTTGAGCTCTGCCAATTTTGACAGTCTTGCTTTCACTGATAGGGGCGGCCGAACGCATGGCTTGTCAGTTGCATTGGCACCTCGGAAGACTTTCAGCCGACGTGTACTCGATGTCTGTAAGTTTGTCCTTCCTGCTCAGCTGCAAGACAGTCTACTCGTCGCTTACTGGGAGATATCCCGATGGCTTCAGAGTCAAGACGTGGTGGAAGACATGGAGTGGACCAGGATCACTATCGCTCTCTTCACAATGGCTGTGCCTTTCATCAGTGCGTTGCAGACTCGGATTGCAGGACCAGTGCGCAAGAAGAAACCCACAGGCGTTCGATCAAGTAGTGACTCGTTGACGGATAGCACGAGCTGGTCGATGATTTACGCTATGGAGGAATCTCGAAGTTCTTCGAGTTGGATGCAGACTACAGCCTGGGGATGGATGCATGACGAATTTGTTCCGAAAACAAAGCCTAAATCGCCGTCAAAGCACTCAAGGCAGTCCTCAATCGACACCGGGCATGATTCGCGGAGGATGTTTATGCTGCGGTGCACAGACCTGACGAGAGACTTTCTACAAAGTCCAGCAGGAGAAAGCATGAACGGTCCAGAAGGCTACTTACCAACGGCTATGAACCAAGATCGGACTACACGACGGACCTCACTGGCAACTATGGTTGTCGCTCTACATCTTTTGCTCAACGAGCTTCGACTTGAAGGTCTGAGCAACGAGTCACAGGTCAACGACGAGTTCAAGTTGGGAAGCATCGTAACTCAATTAGGATCATGGCTCAACTGGTCCAGTTGGAAATCACCATTTCAAATTCAAAACAGCACAGATGTTGAAAATGGCGCAGAGACCGTGTTTGACCAAGGAAAAATAGACACCTTGGAGGTACCGTCAGAACCCTTCGTACCGCGTTCGATCTTTGAATTCATTGATTCAGCGTTGCAGTCACAGCCATTCAAGTATCACACTCTGGTAGAATTGATCCACAGTCCTGCTAGCCTAGAACCGGATCATCCTTCAGTCGTTGCTGCCACGATGCTTTTGCCTAGACTGTCTACCACTATCAGTCTGTTGGGTGGAAGCTTTTCGTCACACCCTGCCGCAATCGTGCCAAACTTTCAGCACGTTTTGTCAGAATCCCTTCCTGATGCTGTAGCAAGCGCCTGCCAACATGCCATCATATCAGCGAAGAACAACAAAAATGCAGTGGAACTAAGTCTGCACAATGATCAAACTGGTATCCCACAAGCCCTCAAATTTGACAAAACAGTTCCAGGTCATGCAGGCTTGCCGATAACACACGTAGCAACTCGTGATGTACGTGCGATCACTGGTCTAGCCCTTGATGCAGAAAATTTGTCTAGATGGGACGTATCATCAGAAGTAGACCGACAAGCCGTTACGAAGCTCATTTTCAACCAGGATCGTCGGTTTCAGGAGGCATCCAAGCTCGTAAATCAGACGCGCGCACCGGAGATTGAGTATGATATGCAACCGAACTGGACTGAGGCAGATGCACTTGAAGCACAGAAGCTGCTTACACAATACGCAACACGCCGAACCTTTTCCGTGGCGACTGGTCGTGGTATGATGCACTTCAATGCTCGAACACCATTGCTTACCGAGATGGTACCTGTGCCTCGCTTCAGCCTGCAATGCACACTGAAACCCAGGACAGAAGCCGAGTCTACGCAACCTATGACATTCAGTGCTGATCGAGCGTCATTCACAGAAGACAAGGTTTGCTGGGCATTCTTCCATAACGGTGCTTCTGCCGGCCTTATGATCTCGAAAGAAGCCGATTTTATCGACACATCATGGATATTGTACAACAAGCCAACGGAGTTGACAAATCGGCATGCCGGGTTTCTGCTTGCCCTTGGTCTGAGTGGTCATCTTAAGTTACTCGCGAAATGGGTAGCCTTCAAGTATCTAACACCAAAGCATACAATGACATCTATAGGGCTTCTTCTTGGACTCGCAGCATCCTACAGAGGTACGGCTGATACACTGATAACACGACTGATTTCGGTGCACATAACCTGTCTCCTACCACCAGGAGCAGCCGAGCTCAATTTGTCACCACTTACGCAGACTACCGGCATTGTGGGCATAGGCCTTCTTTACCATGACTCTCAACACCGACGCATGTCTGAAGTTATGCTTTCAGAGATCGAGAACAGAGATGCAGAAGAAAAATCGGGCGATGAACCCATCTTACGAGATGAAGGATATCGTCTGGCCGCAGGTATATCCTTAGGGCTGATCAATCTGGGTCAAGGTCTGCGTCTTCACAGCTTACACGATATGCATGTCGTAGAACGATTATTGGCCATTGCAGTCGGAACCAAGAACGTCAATCTCGTCCACGTGCTTGATCGTGCAACACCTGGTGCGGTTATCGCTATTGCCTTTATCTACATGAAGACAAACGACTCTTCCATTGCGCGCAAAGTCGACATTCCTGACACTATGCACCAATTCGAATATGTACGCCCAGATGTGTTTTTGCTTCGAACACTTGCTCGACATCTAATCATGTGGGACAAGATTGAGGCTACGCAGGCGTTTATCCAAGATAGCTTACCTCGCCAGTACCGCCACCGGATCGACCTTGCAACCATCAAGTGTCTGATCACAAACGACCTTCCTTTCTTACACATGATTGCAGGCATATGTTTTGCAATTGGTCTTCGTTATGCAGGTTCCCAGCGCCATGATGCTCGGGACTTGTTGGTCTATTACCTTGACCAATTTATCAGAATTTCTCGTCTTTCAGCTCTGAACTACGATGCAAAGGTAACCCTAAGCGGTCTTCGAAATTGCTTAGACATCCTGGCGCTATCATGTGCCACTATCATGGCCGGCTCGGGCGACCTGGTAGTTTTCCGACGTCTCCGAGCTCTGCATGGCCGCACAGACAAAGAAACACCATTTGGCTCGCATCTAGCTGCACACATGGCGATCGGTGCCCTTTTCCTCAGTGGAGGCACAGCAACGTTTGGCACCTCGAATTTAGCAATCGCGAGTTTAGTCATCGCCTTCTATCCTCTATTCCCGACCGACGTCCTCGACAATCGAGGCCACCTACAAGCGCTACGACATCTATGGGTGTTAGCCGTAGAACACAGATGTCTTGTCGCTCGAGATAGCAAGACAGGGCAGATTGTAGGCAACATTAATGCGGCTCTACACATGAGCGACGGGACAATAACTACCCACCAAATCCCAGGCATCCTACCTGACTTGTCTCAGATCCGTCACATCACAGTCTCAGCCGAAGACTTCTGGCCTGTTGAAATCGTTCTTGATCAACCAACGCCAAGCACTAAAAACACAACGATTGTGCCAACTTCATCACCCAGCACCCTTCGCGACCAACACAAGTCCTCCCAAACTGGCATAACAATAACCTTGCACCGCCGCGCCTTATACGACAAACCAAATGTCGACCCGTTCGACGCAGAACTCCAAGCTCTCGAGCAAGTGCGTGGTATACCCAACATTAATCCTGGTTCCACTTCTCCTGCCAACCACCATGCCACCACTACTTCAGAAGCGCAACCCACATCCCAAAATCCACTGGCCTGGATCTTCTCCTTCCCCGCCTTCAACCACCTGGACCACGCAGAACGCATGCTAGTCCTCTCATCCCCGAACTCTCATCCTCACCACAACTCATCTAACCCAACAGCCACAGCAGACATCCTATCAACAACGCCAATAGACACAGCTCTATCTCTCGACATCGGAACTCTTGGTCCTGACATAGATTCCAATTCCGCGTCTGCCGCAACGCATAAAATCCTCAAGCAGACGAAATTATGGCAGATTCGCATCCTGCTCAGCTGGGCTGACAGAGTGAGTCGCGATGAAGAGCAACTTAGCAGTGGTGGTGGTAAGGAAGGAGCGGAGAGAAATGGAAGCGAGGATGGACGGACATGGCTTCGGAAAGAAGTGGTTGAGCGCTTGAGATGGAGGGTTTGGAAGATGGGCGGTGGTGGTGGTGAGGTGGAGGGTGGAATGGAGAGTGTGGAGTGAGAATGAGGGTATTGATTGTGCTGAGTTGATAGCGGTGGTGAAGGTGATGGTGAGGTTTGGGAAGATATGTACTTACTAGCCTGTAGGGCGCGGGGTCACGGTGAAGTGAAGGAGATCCTATGGGTGGGCGGACACAGACAGGCAGGCAGTAGGCTGTCAGGAAGGTAGGGCTTATTGGCGATGGATATGGCATTAAAGCAATGCAATGCTGTGTTATCCTGGGCCATGGGAGGAATAGAATAAAATGATCTTAATAAGATATCATATCCCACCGTACATGTACCAAGCTACTTTGTCATATCATGCGGTGCACTCCTGTGCTACATAAGTATGATGGGGGAATATCGAGTACGCTGAAGACATGATATCCTTACTATATCCATTGAATTTAACAGATGAGCTACTGTAGTTGAACAGTCTCAAAAGCAGCTTTTTTATACACGACATCAACGAGGTAGATTAGCCATCCGTACATTGCGTCGACATGACACGACGCAAGATCGTCCTCTTCGCCTCAATCCACATCCTTATCTCTCCCCTTATCCCCCTTCCCCTGCTCCTGTACATCCAAACTCGCAATCTCCTCCATACCCTTCAACATACGCAACACCGCACCCGTCTTGTACGTCGTCCGTCCCTCAGCCGCCGCATCCATACGTAGTCGTTGTCCGCGTTGCGCAGATCGTGCTAGGACGCCGCTGATCAAGGTTACAGATCGGAGGGAGTCGTCATTGGCTGGGATGGGATACGTAACCCAACTTGAGTTGCAGTCTGTGTCAACGATGCCGATTGTGGGTACATTATAGAGACCGCATTCGTGCAGGAGGACTTCGTTTTCTAGGGGGTTTAAGCAGATGACGAGATCTGGACGGAGTGCGGCGTGGGAGGAGGTGCTGAGTGCTTTGCGGTATTTGTCTATTTCGTTGTCGGATGCGTTGACGACTCTTAGGGCGCCGTCGCCAAGGATCTGTTGGCCATTGGTGAGGGAGCCTGGAATCCAGCGGGAGAAGATGTGGTATGATGGTTCTGCTACTTTTGCGGAGTTTACGACGATTTCGCGGTGGCCCTTGCGGGTACCGACGAAGAGAATGATGCCACCGCGCCGCGCGACTTCCTGGACCACTTTAGCGGCGCGACGGAGGTATGAAAGTGTGATCTCGAGGCTAATGATATGTATGCCATCTCTGATACCAAAGATGTAGTTGCTGTTACCAGGGTGCCAAAGTGCGGTGGCGTGCCCTAGATGTGTTTGGTTTGCGAGGAGGAAAGGCAGAGTAAGGTCTTCGGGGTAAGGGGGATTCTCGAGAATAGCCCATGGTTGGTATACATCTCGGCGGGTAGTGCCAGCGGAGACAAGGGAACGACTTGCAACGCGGGAAGTTTTGAAAGCGTTTAGGGGTGTATCGCCAGGCCGGAGAGTAGAGGCGTCCATCAAAGGCTTAGCACGGGATAGTGCAAGAGTAGTGGATTGGTCTTGTGCTTGACTGTTGGGGGGCGAAAGTGTTTGTGAAACGTGGATCCTGCTCTTTCCACGAGTTCGTCTGCCGAAGAATAAGTTTTCGCACGTCGGCGAGGTGAGACTGTTGATCTTGCGGGATTGAGTTACTGAGTCTGCTCTTTTCCTGATTGAGTTCTTGTAGCACTGCATTGCGCGCTCCATCTTCCATCTCGCGTTCCTCCAGGAGTTTTTCCTGCAGCTCGACCCGTACAATGCGTTTCGCGATTTTGCGGATAGTCTGGTCTGTACCTCTGAGTTGTTCTTCTGCATTTTGAATCTGTTCCTGCTTCTCACTGATCTCTGTGGCTATAGTTTCAGCTGGACCAACCTGAGCACGAACTGTATTTTGAAGTGACGACAGATCGGCTTGTAAGTGCCTGGTCCTGCGCTCCAGCACCTTGAAGTAGTTGGAAGGACCGAACGACTCTAAGCCTTTTCCTGAATCAATTGCTTCATCAGGAATCGCGCCCGGCTGCGGTTGGGCAAGAGGGTCATGGCCGACCGCATCTAGGATGCTTGAAGGTTCATCTGGATGTCCAGGTATTGACTGAATTGGTTTGTGGTCTCTTTCTGATTGTTTATTTGCTGGAGCATCGAGATCTATGTCTGTTGCATATGTTCTCCGTAGTGATGTGATTGTCGACCTTGAAAGAATCGTACCGCCTAGGAATTGTCAGTGAACGCACTTCTATATGAGCTTTACCACTATACCATGCCGGCCAACTATCTGTCGTAATATCATAGCTTGCGTGACGCTGGGTCTGATGCTGGCTTGAATACAAACGACTTTTTGGTGTCGCAGTTCAAGGTCGTGGTGCAAAACGAACAAACATGACCGGTCGAGCTATTAGTGCAAAGCTTATTTTGGGTGTCAAGTCATTTGTATCTAATAAATACTGCACTACAATATATAACAGCGTCAAAAGATGCAAGGATGGGGCACGGTTTCCAAGACGAGTTTCCCAACGAAGCTTGGGTTCTTATTTGTTCATCCTCGTCTGAAAGTCTTCTATCTGAAAATACAAACAACTTTGTGCGCATGAATGAACCTTAGTCATTTCATCCGCGCATCTCGAAGCCACCTCGAGATCATGCTGTATATCCACTCCACCATTGATCTCCTGTATCTCACAACTGCTGCATCAGGCGAGTCCTTGCCATGACAGCAAACTCATGGGCACCGGATCCGTCATCTGGCTCCATTTTCCACACTGTAATGCTTGTGTTAAATCCTTACTCTATTGTTTGGGTCGATTTATGAACCTGTTTGATAACGTTTACGTTCGGCAGTCATTGCGCGAACAAATCGACCCCTTGCTGCTCCCGGACCCAAACGTGCTCACTCAGGATCCCCATGACCGCATATAACAGACCTAGAGCAGGGCGGAGTGGCCGGTGTCGATGTGGGCCGGTCTTTAGTCCTTGGAATTAACATGACGAGCTTGAAGAAGTTGTTTCGAGCACATTCTGGTCTAAAGAACACGTTACCAGCAGCGGAATCAGTAGTCTGGCCTGTACGACCTCGAGGAGGAGCGGAAGTGATGCTGCAGGCTTGCATCGCGATTGCATCCATGTTTGGCTGGATGGCAACACTAGACGGGTGATATAGGAGGCGGGACACGGCATCGTTATGGCTGTAACGAATTAGCTGACTTGCCAGGCGCTGAAAGAACGGTCTGGCGATTCAAATATCAGAAGAAGTTTGTAGTGTAAGATTGTCACTCATCGTTCATTGCTTACCTCTACAGTGATCTTGTGACGCTGGCCACCGGACATGTTGAATGCTCGTACTTGGTCGCCTATCACTTACCTACTGTCCAGCCCTTCTCGTTGGCCTTGTGATTCGTAGCCGAACTTCCAAAGCTTTCGCAGAGGCTTGAGAGTTTGGTATAACAAAGGTAACTCAACTCGCACGCCCTCACGCGCAACTATTCCAATTACTGTAGATGAAAGAGCCTTTCATCGTCAACAATGCTTTGGCACTATCATCAACAACAGTCTGAACATGTGGAAGGCTAGTAACAAGTATAGGACATCTGAATTCTTGTCAAAGGGACGCATGCTATCATCCTTCGAGATGGCGTGGTGTTGAATACCGGCTATGATCTGTATGAACGGTGAAAAGGATGGTTAACTGGGAAGTCTCGGAGAAGCCACTGCCGCCCGACTACTCCACTATGATACTGCCTTTCGAGCTGCACACTAACTTCACCTCGTCAATCTCTCGCGAACTTGAGTTCAAACCTTATACAAGGGAGCACTGACGGCATTGATAGCCACGATTTAGTATTGCCTATCCTCGAATTTCAGGCCTCTCAGTCGTTGGACCTCCTCAACTCTCGTGGATTCCCCTCTTTTTCGGATTCTTGGTACCCTCCACGAATGACGACTCAACTCCACGTTTCCTCCAAATCTCGAATCTATCACATCTGTGCACGATCCCTCAGTCTCACTCTGCATGAACTTGTGCGGGGATCCGCAACTCAAGGAAGAATGACTAAGAGCATTCAAGCTCTCCGGGGCAGCCGTATAAGCTGGGGCTCCCCCCATCCTCAAAGAAACGGGCCAGCAAACGGTACCTAATACTATACAACACCAATATGTCTCAATTCCCAGCAGCAATCCAGAAGCAGGTCGACTCCGGCGCTGTGCCGAACCACGTGTCCAATGTCTGTCCAACAGGCACAAAGTTTCACGTTCTTGAGGTTGGCTGGCTAGAGTGTGATGAAGCTTTCGTGATCCGAGGAGGAAATACCTCAGTCAAGAGCAAAGAAAATGAAAGTTTCGTCAACAAGCGACGCCAAATGCCTATGTACGATGTCCATCTCGCATCCACATGATTCAGCCCACGAACGTCCAGCTGACAGTATATCCATAGGTATTGCATCCTCATCGAGCACCCTCATGAAGGCCTCATTCTCTGGGAAACCGGCAGCGGGAAGGACTATCCAGAGGTCTGGGGCCCAGTCGTCAGCGATATCTTCTCGCGAATCCGCTACGAGCCGGCACATGAGCTGCGAGCCGCAGTCGAAGCTACAGGCAACAAGATCGAAGACATCAAGAAGATCATCATTGGACACCTACACCTCGATCACGCAGGCGGGCTAGACGAGTTCCTTGACCGCAAAGACGTAGAAGTCTGGGTCCACGACAAAGAACTAAGAAGCGCTTTCTGGAGCGTAGCAAAGCACTCA
>Ga0139314_100561_pt1 | contig 10241 bp, 9 predicted proteins | sample In2P11_FD_99376 | JGI IMG/M metagenome (GOLD analysis project Ga0139314, IMG submission 99376)
GTCATGGCACTTTGATTATTTTTCATGGATCCAATTCGAATAAGCAAATAAGATGTCTAATCAATATGATTATCAAAAGGTCGTGTATGCTGCTGGATGGAGATGATTCGGTTAGCAATATCATCTCCTAGATATAGTCTTGATTTTCAGACAACAGCCAGACTCTATCCCCTATATGAAGGGATCTTTGATTAAGATTGAGCTCTAGGAGTTCCTAGAGGCTTGGGGTACTCGTTGAGCTATGTGCAACCATAGTGTGAGTGGTTCACCTTCCCCTATAGGTACGCGGTGTACAGGGTGAGTGGTTCACCTTACCCTATGACGGATGACATGTGTGTAGGTTGAGTGGTTCACCTTCCCCTACGATTGATAACACGTGTAGGGTGAGTGGTTCACCTTCCCCTACTATTGTTGACATATGCATAGGATGAGTGGTTCACCTTCTACTATGGCATATGAGTAGGATGGGTGGTTCACATTCTCCTGTGGATACCCTAGTGAGAGATGCATTCAGGCATTTGCGTATGGACATGTCAGTGGGACGTGGTTCACCCTTTCCCCACATGTAGGATGCTCATTCCCTACAATTAATGGTTGACATGTCGGGGGACGTGGTTCAGCGTTTCCCCACAAGTAGGATGTTTCCTACAAATGATTGGTTGGCATGCATGTAGGATGTGGTTCATCCTTTCCCTACTCTCAGTGGTTTGCATGCGTGTAGGATTTGGTTCATCCTTTCCCTACATATGGTTGTGATGTGTGTTTGTAGGATGTGGTTTCTCCTTTCCCTACGTGTGGTTATAAACAAGATGTGATATATTCTTTCCCTGTTGGTGTTCCTGCATCATCTTACCCATGTTGTCTGGGACACATGGGAAGTACCTCTCACCTGGCCAATGAGTTGGGAAAAATGGATAGGGACCATAGCACTACTAATGGACGCATCGTGTACTGCCGTACTCCCTATGTCTAGGATGCATGGTGTTCAACAATTTGATCACCTGGGATCAAGTCCTATTGGGGTTCAACCTCTAGCTATGAGGATTGACTTTTCTTAGTGGAGAGTGGCAAGGTCTTGTGACTCACTCTCGTTCAATTCTTCTTCATTATCTATACCAGTGTTCAGCAGAGTAGAATAGAGATGAGTTTCAGAGATGGTTCATGACGAGTCACGACAAGATGGCATGATGATCGATGATGACGAACGATTGGCAGGTGGAATTCTCCCTAGTTGAGAGTGAGTGTTAAAATTGGCAACTAGGGCCAAATTCCACTTTGGACAACTCCTTTAGGGAAGATAATTGTAGCATTGAATTCCTCTTTTTGAGACGACCAAAATCAACCTAAAGATCATCAAATTTGGATAAGGAGAAGTGAGTTTTTGAATTATGTTCTTTCAAGCAAATTATCAAGGTCGGCTTCACCCTTATGTCGGCACATCAAGCCCAACGGTCACATGGAGACTGCGCAGGAGGCAAAATTAGCCCCTGGGAGGCCCAGATTGGGAAACGAAGGAGGTTTTTCTTGCGCGATTACCGCTGGGAGAAAACCCTCAGAATGGGAAGGCCCCGAGCATCGGTCACATGGAAGAGCCGGGAACCGTGGGGAAAAGGCTAAAGCTAAAAGGCGGGACCCGCTCCGAAATTGGCAATATTGGTCGGGGGCTCCTTGAGTGGTAAGCAAAATTGGTGAAATTGGAGCGATCCCACTCAACGTCCGACGCGTGGCGAGCGGAGGAGAGAAAACCGTCGCTCATCTCGCGCTAACGGTCAAGCAAGTTAGCTGCACGAAATGAGCGGACAGCGTTGGATTTGGGGGACCCAGATCTGACAATTGACATCGCGCCCGACGACAAGACCGGATTTAACGAGGGAATAAGCCGCGATTTAGAAGGATTTGAGGTCTGCTTTGACCGCCACAGTGGAGGAAGACTCATTCCACGACGTAATCGAAGAATTGAACCGACGAAGTAGGCTGGCGCAGTTACAGGAGGACATGTGGCCACTCCCTGTGAGCCTGATGATGACGTCGAACAAGGAACTCCAAGCGCAGCTTCAGAAGGCAATTCGACAGAGATGGAAGAGGAACTGAATAGACATGGGAACGAATGGCCTTAAAGCCATGAACAGAGACAAAAGATACACGGAGAGGAAGAACCGAAGAATCGAAGACAAAAGATAGAGAAGCAAAGAAGACAGTGAAGCAAAGAAAACCAGAATGGAGATAGAGGGCCGAGCTGACCGAAGGCAACATCGAGCGCCAAGCCATCCTCGAGAGGTTCTGTCAGACCAGAGGGGTCAAAGAGCTGGTAGGAAAAGAGTCTGTGCACTCCAGGGGCTTGGGGAATCCAAGAACCACGCTGCCAAGAAAATCTGTTTTAGGAGACTCATATTGAGTCCTTGCATTGTAATTCTCTGCTTAGAACACAATAAAATAAGGCCACCGCTGAGAGTTGGACCAGAGATGTAGACCTGGAGGATAGGGTGAACTCTTTATTAGTTTCTTGTGTTCTTTTATTTGCTTACTGTATTTCTCTATTGTTTTCATTTCAAGTGTCTGTGTATTTGCAATCTGATCGATCTGTTGCCTAAATTACAGAGACACACATCAACATATCAGTCTGTAATACCTTTATTTAATAAATCTTTAATTGAGGTCACTCATATGGTGATTATCAGATCAAGTGGTATCAGAGCTTTAGGCTGTAAAGTTAGACAAGCTTGTACTAGTTTAGCTGTTGAATGCTCACTAGATCAAAGCTCAAATTAGGAGAGGGAGAGGTCGTCGAAACTAATCCTGAAATTGGGAGAGTCTGTCCTCGGAAGACAATATCAGAGGAAGGTTCTGTGGGGCCAAACCCTCAATTCAGAGAAAGTTTCCTAGATATAAAGTCTATGGTAGAAGAAATGTATAGGGACTTTAGAAAGCATAAGGCTGAAGATTCATCGGTTCTAAACAAGATAAAGAAGAAGATGAGTCTCACTCCCATGACCACTCCAAGGGAAAAGGGAAAGAGGAAAGCTTTCTCACACCTCCTAATAGCCGTTTGGATATAATACATTGGAGAGCCTCCAAGCTTTATCACTATTGATGAAATGAGCAGAAATTTGACATCCTTTCATAGCCTCTCAGAAAGAAGCTAACAGTATGAGCACATCTAAGTGTTGTATCTCTTAAGGTCCACCTTTATGTCTCCAAAGAAGATGGATCTCATGATGAGCAGGCTTCCAGATGGACACTTTGCACTTTGGAAAGACAAGCTTAGGCTTGTGATCTCCCTGAGCAAGAGGGAGTAAGATTAGTTAAATATTTTCTTCATTTAAAAGTAGAGGATTACTAAGTGCAGATGATCTGATAATCACCCTATGAGTGACCTCAGTTAAAGATTTATTAAATAAAGGTATTACCAACTGATATGCTGGTGTGTTTGTGTGTGTAATTTAGGCAACGGATCGATCAGATTGCAAATACACAGACACTTGAAATGAAAACAGCAGAGAAATACAGTAAGCAAATACAAGAACACAAGAAATTAATAAGGAGTTCACCCTATCCTCCATGGCTACATCTCCGGTCCAACTCTCAGTGGTGGCCTTATTTTATTGTGTTCTAAGCGGAGAATTACAATGCAGGGACTCAATATGAATCTCCTAAAACAGATTTGCTTGGCAGGGTGGTGTATTGATCTGTGATCTGGTTGTGAGCGGTGTCCTTTTGGTGTTCTGTCTGAGGAACTTACCCTGTAAATTCCTACAGTGTTAGCCTTCCTTGCTTTCCACTTCTGCTTTCTTTTCTCCTTGCTCTTGCTTGCAGTGGGTTGGGATGGTCCCCTAACTTCTAGATTTCCATTCTTTCCTCTAGCTTCTAGATGAGTAACTTGTACAGATACTCATCTATACTAGTGGGATTGAACATGAGGATGGTATGCCTCATGTAGCTATGTAGACCACCAATGTACTTCAAAAGTGTCTCTGGTGAGTCCAATGAGATCCCTAGAATCAATGCTCTCTTTCTAAACTCTTGAGCATACCCTTTCACACTTTTCCCTTTCAACTGTCGAAGAGTTTGCCAACTCATCATGGCTTGTTGCATGTAGGCCAATGGATAGAACTGCTTTTTGATTGCAGAAACAAATTCACTCTAGACAGAGATCATTTTACCATGTCTTTTCATATCAGCTTGGGTTCTTCCTTCCCACCAAACCAAGGCAGTGCCTCCTAGGCATAGGCTTGCCAGCTGAATCTTGCTCTTGTCTGAGTCTATGTTCTGTACTCTGCAATACACATCAATTTGTCTAATCCAATTGTCCAACTTTTCAGCATTTAGCTCTCCATCATATATAGGCAAATCAAATTTAACATCTAACTTAATCAAAGATGCTTTCTTATTATGCACGGGGCTATTAGGAGGAAAAGGAAGCAGAAGTGGAAAGCAAGGAAGGCTAACACTGCACAAAAAGGCAAAGCTTCATGCACTCATTGTAAAAAGGAGGGGCATGATGATGAGCATTGTTGGATTCTGCATATAGAGCTGAGACCTAAGAAGTCCAAGGGAAACATGAAGAAGACTGCTGCAGCTATTCAGAAAGATTTGGGGTCAGACTCGGGAGATGAAACAATCATTGCAGCCACAGGTATAAAAGGTTGTCTGCTTTAGAGAATGTTGAAATCAAGAGGCAGGTGCAGGAGTTGCTCGAGAAAGGGTTCGTTAGGCCTAGCACATCACCATGTGGGTCACCCATTGTCTTGGTGAGAAAGAAAGATGGCTTGTGGAGAATGTGCATTGACTACCGAGCACTAAATAAGATAACAATCAAAAATCGTTATCCCCTTCCTCGCATAGATGATCTTTTAGATCAATTGAAGGAAGCTGTTTATTTCACCAAGCTGGATTTGCACAGTGGATACCATCAGGTTAGAGTTGCAGAGCAAGATGCATGGAAGATTGTTTTCAAAACAAAGCAGGGATTGTATGAATGGCTGGTTATGCCTTTTGGCCTAACTAATGCTCCTGCTACTTTAATGAGATTAATGAATGATGTACTCAGACCTTTTCTTGATGATTTTGTTATTGTGTATCTGGATGACATTCTGATTTTTAGTAAAATGTGGGAAGAACATTTAAAGCATGTTAAGCAGACATTAGATGTTTTGAGAAGAGAAACTTTATGTTAAACTCTCCAAATGTGAATTTGGCAAAACCTCTAAATTATTTGGGTCACATAGTAGGGGGAGGTAAATTGAAAATAGATCCTTTTAAAGTGGCAGTCATTGCAAACTGGCCTAAACCCCAGTCTGCTACAGAAGTGAGAAGCTTCTTAGGAGCAACACAATATTGGAGGAAGTTCATTTCAAAATTTTCCTCAATTGCAGCTCCCTTACATGCTTTAACAGGATTGAACAAGGTGTTTCAGTGGGGAGGCAAACAGTAGAAAGCCTTCAACACCTTGAAAGAAAAGATTAGTACAACACCTATACTAGCACTGCCAGATCTACAAAGACCATTTGAGATCCAAACTGATGCCAGTGACTATGCCATTGGAGCAGTGTTGACACAGCACGGTAAACCCATATGTTATCATTCTGAGACTTTTAATCCTGCAGTAGTTAACTATCCTACCTATGATAAAAAATTGTATGCATTAGTTCAAAGTGTGAAAAAGTGGAAACATTACTTAATGGGCAAAGAAACAGTAATACATACTAATCATCAGCCACTTCAATATCTACACTCCCAAACTAAGTTGCAACAGTCAAGACATTACAGATGGATGGGTTTTCTACAATAGTTTCATTTGGTCATCAGATATAAAAAGGGCATACATAACATGGTTGCAGATATGTTATCGAGACCCATTATAAATGCATCTACCATACTTAAGCATAATTCTGTGCTGCATGAAAGCTACATAGAACAGTATGCTCAGGAGATGGACTTTCAAGATGTATATGCAACTTTGAGTGAAGGCAAAAGAGTAGAAGAATTGGACTATCATGTGAAAGACCGACTCTTATATCATTGTGGGAAACTCTGCATTCCACAAACTGAGAGAGTAAAGATAATTAGGGAAGCCCACACTTCTCTCATATCAGGTCACTTTGGGGTAATTAAAACAGTTGCACAGCTGCAAAGGTTCTGCTATTGGCCGAAAATGAATGAAACAGTTTCTAGATATGTAAAGGGGTGTGCTATGTGTGCAAAAAGCACGCCCAACAATAGAAAACTAGGCTTATACACTCCATTACCAGTTCCTTCTCACCCTTGGGAAAGCATTTCCATGGATTTTGTTGGAGGTCCTGATTATCTTTATGTTGTTGTGGATAGATTCAGCAAAATGTGTATTTTGATACCCTATAGTAAACAGATTACAGCTAAACAAACTACAAAATTATTCTTTGAACATGTATGGATTCATTTTGGATTACCCACTTCTATTGTATTTGATCGAGACACTCGATTTGTGGGGAAGTTTTGGTCAAGTCTGTGGGAACTAATGGACACCAAGTTAAAGAAAAGTACAGCTTTTCATCCACAAACAGATGGCCAGACAGAAGTAGTTAACAGGATGGTGATCCAGTTACAGAGAGGATATTGCAGCAAACACCCTAAGCTTTGGGATGAACACTTGTGTTATGTGCAACATGCTTACAATAGAGCCAAACACTCTTCTACCCAGAGATCTCCTTTTGAGACTTGCTTTGGTTTCGTACTGAGGTCTCCTTTGGATTTTGTCTTTGGTAAAGATACCATGGTTGATAGACACAGTGATGTAGACAAGGCAACTAGGTTCATTGAACAGATTCAGGAGATCCACCAGGCAGTATAGGAACAACGGGAAAAGAGCCAAGCCAAGTACAAGGCTAGGCATGATAAGCATTGGATGGAGCATAGTTTTCAAGTTGGAGACCAAGTCTGGCTGTATATCAGCAAGGACAGGATGCAAGGTGAAGGTAAAAAGCTAAAACCTATTAGGTATGGACCCTTCAGGATACTTGAGAAGGCTGGTGAAAATGCCTTCCGCCTTGAGCTACCAGCTTACATGTACATCTACTCAGTCGTAAATGCAGACTGTTTGAGGTTGTTTGAACCTTCAATGATTGAGGACCCTGAAGAGCAGAGTCAATTACCTTCTGTTGACGACCTGCTACCTGAATATCTTAATGAGTTACAGGAAGATACAGTGCTGGACAAGAAGGTAAGGACGACGCGCAGTGGACAAGTGGAATACCTCAGGATTGGGCTTAAGGGTTCGAAGCTGAGCAGTGCAAAGTGGATTGAGATTGGACAAGTGAGACAACAATTTCCTCACTTAGTCGATGCTTGAAGAAAACCAACTTTTGGTGGTCCAAAAGCTTTTTCAGTGAGACGTCGTGATCCGAATTGGATCCACAAAAGATTGTCGAGAACCTGGACTGTATCGAGTTGAACAAATCCTTGAAAATTCCAAAACAACGATAAAAAACGCCTTGAACTAGTGGCAATGGCCGCCAACGTAGAATGACGAGGACCTCGGTCAAAGTGCACTGACCGAGGCCCATGGAGACTGCACAAGAGGTCAAAACAGCCCCTGGGAGCCCCGGATCGGGAAAAGGAGGCGATTTTGATGCGTGATTAACGCTTAATAGGGCCAAAGTGGAAGAGCCTTAAGCACTCGGTCGCGTTGGGAGCCTGAGAACCGCGGGCGGAGAAACAAAAAGCGCTAAAGGACAAAGGCAGGACCCGTGCTTTGGAAAACTGGCGGTATTGATCGGGGCACCCTTGAACGGTAAGGGGTTTTGGAAGAGAGCAGAGCAATCCCACTCAGCGATCGATGCGTGGCAGCGAAGGTGAGAGAAAAACCACCGTGATCGTGCGCTATTGGTTGAGCAAGTCAACCGCGCTCGACGTGCGTATGACGTTGGATCTGGCGGAGTCCAGATCGGACGGCTGAGATTGCGCCTGATGGAGGAAGCGTCATCGACAGGGGATTAACCCGCGTTCTAAAGGGATTTGGAGTCCGTTTGACCGCCACGGTGGAGAAAGCACGCATACCCGACGTAATGGAAGAAATGAATCAACGAAGCATGCTGGCACCAGTTAGATGGAGACACGTGGCCACTTCCCGAGCGTTCATGCTGACGCCGAATAGGGAACTCCAAGTGCAGCCGCGTAAGGTGAATTGACGCAGGCAGGAGAGGAACCGAACAGGCATAGGGATCAAATGACTAAAGCCATGAACAGAGACAGTCAGAAAAAAGGGGGGGAAGAAAGAAGAAGAAGAAGGGAGAATTGAGAGGAGTCCGAGCGGCCAAGAAAGACAGTGAACAGTGAACCCTGAGAGGAGGACTGAACACGGAGAACAGTAAAGCCAAGCAGAGGAGACAGAGGGCCGAACTGACCACAGGCAACATCGAGCACCAGAGAGCTTGAAGATTCAAGCCTTCCCATAGAGGAATCTGTCAGGATTGAGCATCATAGTTGGCTCTTTCCACTGTGGACTGAGGGTCATAGAGCTGGTAGGAAGAACAAGAGTCTGCGTACTCTGAGTGGCTTGGGGAATCCAAGAACCACCCTGCCAAGCAAACTTGTTTCAGGAGAACTCGCATTGAGTCCTTGTATTTGTAATTCTCTGCTTAAAGACACAATAAAACAAGGCCACCACTGAAGCTGGACTGGAGACGTAGCCCTGGACAATAGGGTGAACTCCTTATTAAAACTGTTTGTGTCTTTGTGTTGCTTACTGTATTTCTCTGCTGTCTTTCCATTTAAATGTTTGTGTATTGGCAATCTGATCGATCCGTTGCTTAAATAGCATAGAACACACACCAGCACGAGTCTATAATACCTTTTGTTTTAATAAATCTTTAACTGATGGCACTCATAGAGTGATTATCAGATCATTTGTGCACTTTGCTAGCCCTTCCATATGAGACTGCACACAACTAACAACCTTTCCTTATGCATCTCTTTAGTTGTAAGGATGGAATCTCCTCAAGATTTGGGTTTGTGCACTTTGCTAGCCCTTCCATATGAGACTGCACACAACTAACACCCTTTCCTTATGCATCTCTTTAGTTGTAAGGATGGAATCTCTTTTATAAAAATGGGTCTAGGAATGCCTTCCACTATCTTCTTCTTTCATTCTTTATCATGACAAGTGAAAGTCTTAGTATGACAATTTAGGACATGTAGCACATCCAACTAGTACATTCCATTAAGAACATCATTTAAACCAATGTGTAAGATGTTTAGGTCTGTAGTAGTGTAGACACCATGCATATCTAATGGGAAACCATTGACAATTTCATTAGTTTTCCTTTTAGTCCTAGTGTGCAATTGAACTAACCATGATTTATCATGCCTACATCTCTCCAATTGAAATCTTTTTACCAAATTAGGGACATTGTAGCTATGACTTGCTCCTAAATTAGTTGAAATTATAATAGGTTGATTAATAGTTGTACTTTCGATCTCAATCATGTTTGAGTGATGATTTCATTGTTGATTTTCCATGGATGCATATATTATTGGGATGTTTTTACCCACATTTTCCACTATAGTTGCCTCTTGGATATGGTGCATGTTACGACAAAATCTGTCACACAGTGCAAAGCCTCAATAGGTAAACTAAACAATGTGGAACACTTGGTAGTGTCACCATTGTCACCTTAGCAACTACTCTCTTCTATTTAATGAAAGACACAACTCAACACAAGGGAGGCTTTCTTGGTAGGGCCTATTAGAAAATTAGAAAGGCATAAATATTTTCTTATGTTGATAATTACTTATGTTATTCTTGTATTTTTATTATCTTCTTTATGTTCTTTTATCTTATTTTCATCAAGCAATCATCAAATAAAAAACATGAAGATTAACCGCACCAGATGTAGGCACTCAGCCAGGGCTAAAACCTCTCTCTCGGGGAAAACTCAGTGAAACTCTTCCACTAATCAAATTGAGATAGACCAAGACCTTAGACCTGACCAAAAGACCTTCCTCCCCCACCAAGTCAGCTTTCCGATATGATTCAACAAACTTCACTAGTCTCTTCTTGGCCAACAGCGACAACCCAACGAAACCCAGAATTTTGGTCCCCAACAACTCCATAATTTCGGCCCAACTACAGTACTGCAACTTCTACCCTTCCAACGACCCAACAACTTCACACGTGTGAGACAAGGAGAGAGAAAATTTGATTTCTTATGCTTGTCGAAGACTTCCTTCTCCTTGGTAGGGTTTCCTTCCTCTTCCTTAAATTTCAC
>Ga0139314_100563_pt1 | contig 10234 bp, 11 predicted proteins | sample In2P11_FD_99376 | JGI IMG/M metagenome (GOLD analysis project Ga0139314, IMG submission 99376)
AAACCACTTTGTTCTTCCCCCTTCGCTCTTGCAGTCGCTCACACCTCACCACTTGTCCCTCCGATATTCACTCCAACCATGTAACCATTAAATAATTTAATCCTTCCCTCCAAACAATCATGTAACCGTTAGATAATTTAATCCTTCATGCCAACATCTTAATTTATTAATTAGACGTGCCCAAAAATAGTTATAACCTATTTATGCCTTCAAACCTCTTCTTTTAAAAAACCTCACTACCCTCCCTACCTATTTTCACCATTTCTTGTTCCAGCAGAACCAGTGTGACACTGAATTTCACAGCTACGTAGCAATCTTGATACACCAGTGATCGTCATAGCTCGGTAATTCGCCACCCTAGCCTGTAATTCTCTATTCAAATATGCAAAGGAAAATTGAAATTAGCCATGGAAAACCCTATTTTTCCCTTTTTTATTAACCTATATGAGCTACCTTTGGTAGATACGAAATACAAGATCTCAAAAACCTAGTGCAAGTTCGATCTTTATGAGCTCCACAACTAGGCAAACCAAAAATTTCTAGATGTTAGTGATGAATTGAGTATTTAGGAGTCTTTCCTACCCAAATTTGTGTTGGATTGGTTGGTATTGACCCAGGTTTAGAGTTAGTTGCGCCAAACAAATCCCTACACTATTGGCCCTTTTGGCATCAATCCACGAAGCGCGAACTGAAGTCTCCTCCAAAGCAGTATGGGGAGATGTTGGAACCAAGTTTCCACACCCAAAGATTAGTGTGATGTCACTTTATACCATAAATCTTCCTTTGTGAAGATTGATAAGCCTTTAAGGCTTATCGATATAACTTCCTTGAGTCAGCCTCTAGACCTCCACGGAGGTCTATGAATGGATTTTGTGGACTCTAAACAGGCTAATCAGCCACTTACATGCATCAAAGACTATTCTTAACCCAACAATTATTTAGACAAACTCAAGACTTCCCTACGCACTCAGTTGCAGGGGTCTGTGCACTCAGTTGCAGGCTCTACTCTAGGCCTATGCGCACACAGTTGTAGAGCCTTTCTTAATCTCCTGCGTTAACCTTTTAGACTCTTTCCATAGACTACTTTTTTACTTCTCTTTTTTAGACATCGCTAAGACACCTCTATTTATACAATCCCATTGTGCGTGGACCATGTGTAGATCTTCAAAAGCTGACTCAACTTACATAAAAGAAGGGTAAAACTCTTTTTGACTCCTTTACTATCTACACGCTTTGTGACCACAATTTGTGGAGACTTTACATTGTATATAACAAAACTTGTGTTTTTTGCCCCAAAATTGCCCCAGGGGACCCTATCCTAATAGGCCCCCAACACAAAGATCGTGACTCGCACTCGAGTCACTCAGCTAGCGCGGAGATTGTTCTACAACCCCCAGCTCCACTTGTGCAACCACTACTTTAGCCATGCTCTACGTGGTTGCCTGCTTGATCTGTTCCACCAACTGCTTTATGGTTGGTCCTACACTATCTTGCTTGATCTTTTGCTGCATACTCTACAAGTTCGCCAATTTTTCCTCAATATTGGCAGAGACGATGTAGGCCTCATCCAACCAAGGCCCCAATCTGGCCTTAAGGACTGCCCCTTTCTTCTGTGCTACTTCCACCTATGTAAGCAGCTACTTAGCCTCTTGTAGCTTGGTGAGGCATTGAGCTATAGCAACGATGTGTGTCGTCACCCTTACCTCGTCATATTTCTGTTGTAACTTGTGGACTTTTGTATTCAATCACTGCAGGTTGGGATCTTCCTGTAGAGTCATTACTACCTCCATATCCTACTCAAACAACATTGTGCATGCCCTGACCGCGACATCCACCGTTGTGACTCCATCCTTAATAGTGGTGTTGGGTGTGGTTTTTTACCTATTTTCTGCACATTCTTTCCCCTGTTTTAACCTTTTTGTCCCCCAAGCCTATGACTTTATATGATCAAATTCCCTATTTTCTTACCTTTTTAACCTATTCTACTGTCATGTTACTTTGTTGTATTTTACCGAATAATATGAGGATTTATTCCTTTTTGTCGCTAACTGGGAGAGCATTGAAGAAGTATTTTGGGAAGTTCTCCTTTCTAGGTGTTGGCTTGTGAGAACGAAGATATGAAGCAGATAGGCAACAAGGATTAATTGCAAGAAAGGGTAGAACGGTTTGTTGTTACACCCTGAGTGTTGTTACAGGTTGTTGTTAAACATTGGATGCTATTACAGGTTGTTGTTACACATTGGATGTTGTTACACCTCACGCTGATCTGTCATCACACCAACAGTGCTATCGCCAGCTATGCTGTGTCATCTCGAACCACCATTCACTTGATGTTATTGCACTGAAGCTAGGAAATGTGGGTACTATTCCACATAATAGCTGTAGGTAGTAGGGATTGTTTATTTTTGAAGCAACAACACTCAAGAAGTTGCAATCATAACTAATGTATATTTGTATTTAGCAATAGGTTGTAACTTCTTTTATTTTTGATCAGCATGAGAATCGTGAGACTCTCATGACTGATCTGTCTCTAATTTCAGGTTGTAATAACTATAAAAGACTCAATTTTTCATGTATAAGGATATGCCATATAGAAGAGTACTATTAGTCTGCTTTTGTAATTCTGAGTTTATTTTAATATCAATTAGCACGGTGATGTTGTTACTGTTCTTCAATTGATTTGTTAATCACTTTTGTGTTCTTCTTATGCCCCGCTGAGGAGGAAGGGCCCTCCTCTTTGGCAAGGATTGTAGTGATATAGGTAGTGTAGATTCTATTTTAGTTAATTTATTTATGGTTTCTTACTATTGCTATACAAATCATGGATTACATTCGCTGTTGTTTCCATTTATATTATGTTGTTACATTGAGTTAATCAACAGAATGGTAGTAACTGGCTAGAGTAAATATTAGTTCTTGTGTGGCATGCCTTTATTTTGATAGCTGTGAGTTGTGATTTAATTCTGTAGAGTGTTTTTATATCTACATGCATGGTTTGATTCAGCAATTTAGATCAGCGACATCTTTCACAGTTTTATGCATTTTCTTGTTCTTGGCTGGAGTGTATTGGCATAGACACTGCGAACTCCATTGAAATAGCAAGACCTACCCTAGATTGATAATTAATGTTGTAGTCTAAGTCAATTAAGACTGATTGAAACATCACTACATTTTGGCGTTGTACGCCGGGGATGGCAAGTTGACGATACAGTTAGCCAAGTTGTTTATTTTATATTGAGTGTTCCTAGTCCATAACTGCTGGGCAGTAAGACGAGAGGTAAGAACCTGTGCATCACTCTAACATACCTGGGTGGGCTCACCACTGTCGAAAATTGAGACACTTAGAGTGTGATTTAATACACATAGGTTCCATGTGTGCACTTGTAGGACTTACAGAGATACTGAAATCACCCTCACTCTAATAAGTCACAGGAATGATAGGTTGTAAAAAGGAAATGAAGGGTGAAGATTTGGGAAGGAAGACATTTATCCAGGAATTAATCTCCAAGGTGGAAAAATAACAGTCTAGCTCTCAAAGGAATGCAAGGAAAATAGGACCACAGAAAGTTGTTACTCCCATAGCGAAATAAGAAACCTGTAATCCCTCCATCTCGGGACTGTATCATTCTAAAGCTAGTAGCCATAACCCCCAGGATCAAGGATTCAATTCATGATCAAGAAGGGGAAGCTAGTAGTCAGAATTTGAGGATCGAGGGGCAAGGGGAGACTGAGGGGGAACATCGGACACCTGAGACGGAAAGACACCTGTTGGTTTATCAATATCCATATACAGCTAGTGCGGTGAAACAGCTAGCCCCAGGGGCATCTGAGACACTAACCACATCTTCAGGGCCATCACAAACACGGCTAGAAGGACATTTGCCATAGCAAGGGTTAGAAGAATTAGTGATGGGGGACAACAATGATAACAATGTTAAAACAAATGCCATTATCACGACCTTTGAGTTCCCAATCAAGAATATCGGAGGTGAAGCTCTTATGAAAAATATTCCTCTATCATCCTTACCATCCTTTTAGGGGATGAATTTTGAATATCTAGACACATTTCTATTTTAGTTTTATGTCTTATGTAGAAGTTATGATTATACAGAAGATGCTCAGAAGTTAAAGCTATTTCCTACTACCTTAAAAGGGGCAACGTTGAGATGGTTCATGGGATTAGGCTCTGCTTCTATTTCAATGTGGAATGATATGAAGGAGGTGTTCCTATCAAAGTACCAGGACTATTGCAGGACCAGGGACTTAAGGGAAGAGATATTTATAATGACACAGAAGGAGGATGAAATCCTGGAAGATTATGTGGAACGGTTCCATTATAATCTGCAGAGGTCTAAACACAACGATTTAGACTGGGAAATCTTGAAGACTATATTTATCAGAGGAATGAGAAATGATTGCCTTGACACCTTAAATCTATTAGGAAAAGGGGATATATCACAAGAACCATTCGCAGAAATCGTAAAGCTCTGCCTAAGATTCTCTCGAGGATCATCCAAAGGAAGGAGTACAATTCAGGATGCCTCTGTTCGCATACAAAAATCTACAGGTGGATGAGTAACCAGAGTGGAGATTTGGAATTTGTTCAAAAATTTCAAGACCAAAGTCCTCAATACTCTCTCAGCCCAGATAACAAAAATGCAGATTAAGAAGACACAAGAAGCTGACACACCCCTGGCTGTGTTCTGTCTGACTTGTCAGAAGAAACATCCTTTCAGGGAATGTGAATTGAACAGCATCAGCCTATGTAATATTTGCGAGCTAAAGCATTTGATGGAGAAGTGTCCATAGCTTCTTATACTAAAGGCGGTATTCATAGAATCAAGCAAGAAGTTGCAGTCCTCTTACTTCATCACACCAAGGAGGCCATGGCAACCGTGATCTCCAAGTATGTGTCAAGACCTTTCCTCTTTCAATTCATGGAATAATGCATATAATAACTAGCAATATCCATGGAAATATTCTTCCCCTCCTTCAGCACAATTCCCTTCACCCTAGAACCAATGGTCTCCATCTCCTCCTGTTCAATATCCTCATTCCCAACCATAACCTTAGAACCAGAATTGGAGAGGAAATGACTAGGATTCAGCTCTGCCTGGACCATCCATGCAACAACAGCTATAGTTACCTCCTTTCTAAGCCCCTATTCCTCCACCACCTGTGTCACCCCAACTTCCTGTGCAACCTAACCCAAACCCAAACAATAAAGCAGCTCAGGGCATAGAGGCTCCTATGACCTTCTAGACCTACCTTATTACCCTCATGGGACTTAATGAAATACAATTGTGATCGGGCATGGTAATTAACCCTCGTCACTCCCCTATCATTATAGAAGAGGACTATGAACCATCCAGAGGAGATGCCAGAGGCTTTGATGCTGCTATTGCACCTACAATAGCTGATATAGAGGAAGCTGTTACATCTGTAACAATTGACTCTCAAAGAACTATTACATCTGTAACAACTAATTCAGGGAAGGCGGATACACCTGTAACAACAAATTTGACTATTGTAACGAAGGACCCCCCGTACCCTCAGAGATTGGTTGAACCTAGGATGACTTCACAACCTGAAACTGATTTTCTTAAGGAGTTGCAAAATTTGTGTGTACGAATTCCTCTGCTACAAGCCCTTAAAGAAGTACCCATCTATGCCAAGATAGTGACAGATTTGTGCATCAAGAAACCTAGGAGGAATCGTAAAGACCCTGCCACCACACGTGATGGGAAAGTTATCCGAATTAATGACTGCTCAGCCTCTCCTTACTAAGTACAATGATCCAGGAAATCTTATGGTCACTATCTACATTAATGATCATCCCATAGACAACACATTGATTGATATTGTGGATTCCATTAATGTAATGACAAAAGATGTCTTTATCGCTCTTGGGCTACAGGGACTCAGACATACTCCTACTATGCTTGAATTAGCAGACAGGTCCCGTGTTAAACCTGAGGGGATGTCATAGGAGATAGTGATTACGATAGCTTCCTAGAGATATCTGACTGATTTTCTTATCTTGCAGCCCAAATCCAATTTTTGGGGGCATCCTGTGAACCCGGGGAGACCTTGGTTGGCCACTTCAGATGCATTTATAGGCTGTAGGATGGGATCCATGGTAATCTCAGATGGCTAGACAACCCAAAAGCTTAATCTTTATCCCCCAAAACCAAATATGGATGTGTAAAATCCTTGGTGGGATGAGTTTGAGCCTGAGTCAGATCTTTCCTTGCCACTCCTCACTCTGGGGAAAGCCCAATATTTCAAAGATGACACAGAAGATGATGTTATTAACGATTTTATTAGTAATTCAATTTTTGTTGCTTCTGTTAAAAATGAAAATGAGGAAGAAGAGGTGGAAGATATAGATTTTGGGAAATTGAGAACTGCTCCAAATATTGCTAGCAGTCCAATTGAGATTGAATCTTGAAAGTTTTTTAATGTTAATCCCAATTTGATTACTGAACAAAACCAATGGTTGTTACAGCTGTTACAGAAGTATAAAAAGGAATTTTCATAGGATTATATGGATATGAAAAGGATCCACCCTAACCTATGCACTCACTATATTTATTTGAAGGATGGTTGCAAACCAGTCAGACAACCACAATGTCGCATGAACCCTGCACTAAAGGAAGCCGTGAAAAAATGACTACAAAAACTCGTAAGTGCTAATTTTATTTATCCAATATCTGACGGTCAGTGGGTGTCACCACTTGTCATCGTTCCTAAAAATAATGGCAAGTGCAGAGTCTGTGTTCATAACAAAGAACTCAATAAGGCCACTCAGAAGGACCATTTTGCCTTACCATTTATAGATCATGTCCTTGATACTCTCTCTGGAAAGAAATTCTTTTCATTTTTGGATGGATTTAGTGGCTACAATCAAATACAGATTGCCCTAGAAGACCAGGATAAAAATGACCTTTACTTGTCCTTGGGGAACCTATGCATATAAAGTACTTCCTTTTGGGTTCTGTATTGCTCCAACAACCTTTAAAAGTGTAATATTGGTAATTTTCTCTGACTTGTTGAATGACTGCCTGGAAATATTCATGGATGATTTCACATCTTATGGAGATGCTTTTGAAACAACATTTGTCAATCTAGAAAAAAGTGCTAGAACGATGTGTACATACTAAGGTTGCCTTGAGCACTGAGAAATTTTACATGATGATAAATGAAGGAATCGTGCTTGGACATGACATTTCTGCTAACAGAATCAAGGTAGACCCTTCAAAAATAGAGGTAATTCTAAAAATTCCGACCCCCAAAACGCAAAAAGAGGTATGTAGTTTCTTGGGGCATGCAGGGTATTATAGAAGATTTATAGAAATTTTTTCAAAAATTGTATCACCATTATTTTCCTTGCTCATGAAGGATGTTGATTTCTTGTGGACAGGGAAGTGTGAGGAGGCCTTCTTAAAGCTGAGATGTTGTGTATCAGCAACTCCGGTCTTGTGAGGACCTAATTAGGAACTATCGTTTCACGTAGCTACAGATGCATCAGATATTGTTGTAGGTGTTGTTTTGGTCCAACTGGAGGATAAGAAACCTTATGCTATTTACTACATAAGTAAAAATCTAACCCCAGCTGAGCTCAACTACACAGTGACCAAGAAGGAGTTCTTAGCAGTCATGCATGCCATCAATAAATTCCACCATTACATCACCGGGTATCAAGTATTTGTACACACTAACCATTCTGCCATTCACCTTTTAATTAATAAGCCAATTACAAATGGTAGGATCACATGCTGGTTATTATTGTTACGAGAATTTGATATCACTATTGTAGATAAGCCTGGAAAAGACAATGTAGTAGCTAACTTTCTTTCTAGGCTAACTATTGATCATAGTTGCACTCCCACTAAAGGTTCTTTCCCTAATGAATATCTTTTTGCTATTTCTACTTACTCACCTTGGTATGTAGATATAGCCAATTATCTTGTTGCAGGGAATTTTTCACAGTATTTTTCCTCCAAGGAGAAAAGAAAAATCATACAACAAAGTGCTACATATACCTAGATAGATGGGAACCTCTACCACACGGACTAGATTTCTAGATCAGGCACTGTGTTAGAGAAGATGAAGTCTTTGACATCCTTAAAGCATATCATGAGGAACCCTGCGGAGGACACTTCGAAGACAAACATATAGGATACAAAGTCCTTTCAACAAAGTATTACTGGCCAACAATATTTTAGGATGCCAAAAAATTTGTGAAGGGATGTGATAGTTGTCAAAGGATGCGCCAACCACTGCAATAAGATGAGATGTCATTACGGCCCTAGATCATCCTAGAACCTTTTGAGAAGTGGGATCTAGATTTTGTGGGACCAATCAATCCTTCATCTAGACAGAGATCCTACATCTTGGTCTGTACTGACTATGTCACAAAATGGGTTGAGGTGAAGGCACTAACTAGAGCCATGGAGCAAGATGTCTCAGACTTTCTATTTGAAGACATATTTGTTTAGTTTGGCATACCCATGGAGATAGTTGTGGAGTACTAAAGAAGGTATGTTTTTGATAATTATTTCAGCATTTTTTTATTAGAACTTACAATTTTTTGCATCATGAACTAGAAAACAATAAGGAATTGTAATAAAACATGTGAGATTAATATGCTAAATGAAAACACTAACAACTGTCATTTCCTTATACAGGAAGGAAGAAAAATGAGGAGTTTTTCTTCCAAAGGAAAAGACAAGGACGGGTTAACTGTTGTCCCTTTGATGGGAGACCATATGCAAAGCAGGCTAAGAAAATCAAAACAGATCAGCCCTGGGAAGGAAGTAGAGATACCGACTTGGCGCAAGAAAGGAAAGAAATAACTGAGGATTAACGGTTTGGCAAATCCCTCAGGATCCTTGATCCTGAGGGATCGCTGTTTTATCTATTTCTGCACTTAGATATCTCCACCTTCACCCTTACAAAAGGGGCAGCATTGTTAGCTCAAAAGGAGTTGGACACTTTTATGTAATTTCCTTTAAGATCAAAACTTTGATCACCGAGTTTAGTAGAGAACTGATCCGGTGTAATTCCGCTTTATGCATTAATACAAACTTGGTTACTATTTTATCTCTAAGTCTGGAGTAACTTCAAGTGGTGTACCCTTGGAGGCTAAGGGCCCGACCCTGGAGGACACTTTCTTCTGTATCATTACATTTGGTTCATGCGTGGTTTGCGTATTGATGTTATTTGGTAATCTGATGCGTTTTTGTAAGTTTTACATTACATGCTCTGTTATGATTAATTCAATAAGAGTTTTAAAGGCAGACTTATTGTATTGACTTTGCAACGAATCATTGTTATTTTGAATGTTGATATAATAGTGTTAATCTTTGCAGAATATTATTGTTGTTCAATTACAGAGCCTCCATGTTGTACACTTATCATGAAATTCATCTTAGCAATTATATTCCTTGCGATTGTTGTACTTGCAGACATTGTTGTTCCATTTTGAACCACAGTCGTAATCTTTTATAGCTGAGAGTGATAATTGGTTTACCAAGACTGAGTTACTATTAAGGGTTGTTATGTGCATATATGATTTTGGTGTGCTGTTCAATTAGTCCTTAAGAGTGAAGAATTTCCGTTTGATTCTTGCAAATTACAATTAGTGCATTTGATTTTATAGACCAAGGGGTTATTGCTTGTTAGACTTAGTTGCTGTTCTATTTCTTAACTACTGTTCCATTTTAGATTTGTTGTTCCATTTCAGATTTGCTGTTGCATTTAGCTTTGCTGTACCATTTCAGAGTTACTGTTCTATTCCTTGATCGCAGCCCTATTTCTTATTTGCTGTTTCATTTCTTGCCAATTGTTATTTTGGTGTGAAGAACGATCTCAGGCTGTAGTGAGCATTGACATTTACTATCTGGCTCCCAGATCTACGATCTGTTCTCCAATTTACCTTGATTAATAAATTGCTTATCTTTCTGAATGTGTGGTTTAATCTTTTAAAGTAGCTAGCCATAAACAAGTGTCCATTTACTCTTGCATTTCTGAACACTGTACTACTAGCATTGCTCTGGAAAATGATAGCCTCAGACTGAGACACTCTTTGAAATAACAAAATGTTCCCGGATTGACATATTAATGTGAGGTAATTAGAGGTGAAAGAGACCCTTTTTATAGCTCCACAATTTGGTGCCATTGCCGGGGAAAGAGTGTAGCCATTTGTTTTTTCCAGAGTAGTGTAAGAACC
>Ga0139314_100302_pt1 | contig 10225 bp, 7 predicted proteins | sample In2P11_FD_99376 | JGI IMG/M metagenome (GOLD analysis project Ga0139314, IMG submission 99376)
CTATTGAGACTCTAATAAATCCAAGAGATATTTCCAAGAATATTCCTAGAATGCCGTAGTTTTTCCATCTTTGATGTCCCAGTAAGCATGGTCATTAATGAGATATTTACCTGTGATATCCTAGTTTAGAATAGTGGACCCTCTCATGGTTCCATCAAAATTTAATCTCTCCTCCTGGATAAGAAGAGGAAATTATTTCCTTTGCAAAATATTCTTCCAAAGTTGTGAGCCTTCCTGAACCTAAAGCCACCATAATTTCATACCATAAGCTTGAATGATTATTTACAGATCCCAGATTCCTTGACCCCCCATGAGCTTAGGTTTAATCAATTGGTCTCATCCCACTAGAGCCCACATGTTATCTTTGGGAGCACCCCTCCACAGGAACTCACTCCATAATGAGCAGAAGTGTTGAGTAACTTCTAAGTATTCATGACCACTAGTTGATAACTGGGGATTTCTTGTAATATTGCTTTCAGTAGTGTAAGTTGACTATGAAAATTCATTGCTCTGAAAGTATAATTATTTATCTTATGCTGAGTCTTTTCTATGAGGTATTCCCAAGATGTCACCCAGTTAGAGTGTATGACCAGCGGTACCCTCAAGGATTTGGAATGAAGATAAAATTTCCTGAAATCTAATAATCAGGTTAACTCTATATGAACAATCTCTATGAAGTTAAAAATGAATATTTTTGTCTTATCTCAGTTGACCAATGTGCCAGATGCATCGATGAAAAGTTGGAGAATTTTGGTGATCTCATGCCCCTCCTACATTGTGCGTAACCCATAGAGGACCACATCATCAACATATTTTTGATGCAATATAGGATATTCTTTACCATATAGTCATAAACCATGGAAGTGCCCCAACGAATAGGGTTTTTGAATAATTCTCCCAAGACCTTCCATCGCTATAATAAATAATAAGGTAGATAATGGATCTCTTTTCCTTGGACCTAAAAAGGAAGTAAAGGTATCCAATCGTGAACCATTGATAAGAATAAATAAGAACCTTGTAGATATGAGGGAAGATACGCATAATATCCATTGTTTAGAAAAACCATAGGCTCTGAGTACCTAAAACAAATAAGTCCAACTGATGTGATCATATCCTTCAGACAAATCAAGCTTAATAAGCATGCCTAGCAGCTTTATCAATACAAGAGAATGAATGATTTCTTGTGTTTTGATGATACCATCAACAATATGATGGCCCTTCACAAAGCCAGTTTGAGTGGGTGATACGATGGATGGCATTATTGGCTTCAATCAATTAACTATCACTGATGAGAAATTTTTCTATATGACATTGTAGAGCGCAATTGGTCTGAAACCATGAGGATTCTATGAATCACTAGTTTTGGGAATGAGCGTGAAAATGGTAGCATTGAGAGAAGGGTGTAAAGATGTTTATTGGTGTGATTATTCTAATAGTCGTGGTTTTTATTTCCCAAAGTGCTCCAATAGGTTTGAAATAAATCTGAGGTGTATCCAACAAGGTTAGGTGCCCTATTTTTTGGTATATTCATGACTACCATCTCCACCACTTGGAAGGAAATTGGCCTCATCAAGGCAGTAATCTGGTCATTACCGACTAACCTTGGTATATGTTGGATTACATAATTGATAACATGTTTACAATGAAATGAATGCTCAGCGAGAAGGTCCTTATAATAGACAATCAATTCCTATTCGATCTCCTAGTGTTGTATCTTTCGTTCCCTGTCTTCTAATAAATATAATTCCATATAGATAAGGGATCTTCAAAGAAGCCCCAACTTCAAAATGTCGACTTGAAATTACATAAAAAAATCCAAAGGCCTAAAGTGAAAACCCTTCAAAAAAAACTCCCAAATTACTACATATGTTTCCTTCCATACTACTTAACTATCATAAGGAAAAGTTAACACATCCTGATCAAACCCATTCCTTTATCCATAGCTATCCCGTTTAAATTTTGGATATCAATATGAGGAGACCTAGAAAATTTACTTACTAAGGAAGGTTCTAAACATTGTTTTCCTAGAGAGATTTGAAGATATTCCATTTTTTTATGTAGAAAGAGATTTCATCCTATGACTTCTTTAAAATATCTCAATTTTCTAGCAAGAATTCCATGGAAGAAGTAATATTAGAGACCAACTAATTTTTATTCAACTGGAGAGTGATAATTTCAAGAATGTTCTAACGTTATTTTCCTAGAGAGAGTTGATGTTCTTCCATTTTCTAATGTAGGGAAAGGATTTCATCCTATGGTTTCTTTATCATTTTTCAATGTTCTAACAAGATTTCCATGGAAGAAGTAATATTAGAGACTGACTAATTTTTATTCAATGGGAATGTGAGAATTTCTTCTTGCATGATTGATTTCAATTGTGCATGTAGAGAGTCATATTCAAGTCGCAAACTACTATTTTACTTCATGGGTAAGATGTTTTTCCCTCTTAGACTATACTGCTCAACCAAATTTCACTAACTTACACAACTAGTTTTTCTACCTATTCCCAACATCTAACTCACCTCAATTCGAAGGGAAAAACCTTTGAAATCTATAGCATACGATATGATAGATCATTCATCCCCAATCATGAAAATTATATTTCCATTTCCTAAGTAAATAGAACCATCTCAATTTTTCCCAACGCCTTCATAAAGGTGGATTAGCACACAGCCCACAGTGACTATAAAACCACATATATATCAATCAACACAAGAAACAAAATGATGGAACCATTGTAATCCCATATACAACCAGAGATACAAGAGAAGTAAAATTTAGAGTATGAGAAAGATATAAGTCACATTACAAAGCACAACAGTTATCAAAAATTGGAATTACTGTGGAGTATATCGAGCATCCAATTGGTTGCACCACTCCCAATCTTAGAAGGAATTTCATACTCTACATAAAATTCCCTTTACATCCCTTCTCGTACCCTTTCGCCTTTGGAAAATTTTGTAAGTGCGTCACATCAATTGAGTGATGTAAATATAAACCTATATTTGTCCACAATCATATCAATATGGATAAAAGCATATATCACCTACACATACAAGTAGTGAGCTTTCCATACCTCCATTCAATAGGGAAATATATATCTTATGCCACCAAAGGTAGTATATACGAGTTGATATTCCCATGTTTCATTTGTCATTACATGCTTCATACCTAGAGAAAGGCCATTAACCAAGGCCCTCAACTCATTTCTCTTCCCCTTGTTTTGAAGTGTAAAGGGTGTCAAATATATGTACGAATTACCTATGCATTGTCACATGACGTTGAGCCCTTCTGAAGAGTTCAATGGATATGGGAAATGGATTCTAAGATGCTATTGAAAATAATTAGATATGGATGGATAGATAATCACCAATGGTAGTGAGAGAAATTAAGAATTTAAGGAATATTACTTAGTTCCATCAAAAGTAAAAATGATAACTATAATTCCTTGATGATAAATATATTTTGAAGGGTGGTCCTATGTATGACCCTAATGGGGTAATGTATATATGAAGCTAAAATTGTAGGATAGGTATATAGATAAATGACATGTTGTATATGGGTGCATATATGTAATAGGAGTAAACGTGTGTAGTAATTATTGTATACATGGACTTATGATTTGTATGTTTGGATATACTTTGGTTACTTGGGAGTTATTATGTAAGTTATTCTATTATAACATTAGAGGTTGTTCGTCATTTTAATATTTGTTGTGCATTGTTTGTATCTTGGCTTATGATGTTATTTGAATTGTTGGGATTATAAAAAATAAAGTGTGAAGGATTGTTCTAAATAGAAAACTTATTTTTTTCAATTCCAAACTATGTAAAAGCCTTTGATTGAGACCAATAAAACAAATTATTATTTTTTCCTTCTTGATTCGAACAACCTTCCCTTTCACCAATTCCTTAAGTATGTAGGTGTGACTCAACCCAAGTGCTCATTTTGTCATAAAGATGACAATTATGAGTATTTGTTTTGGTTCTTCCCATTTTCCAAATCATCCTAGGAATGGGCCTCAAATCTCTTGATTCGTGGAAACAAATAATTATATAGTAGAGTGCATCATAGTTTCCTTTATCATCCTTGCTTGAGTATTCTTAACCATTTCCATAAGAAAATTCCATGAGATACATTGCAATAATGGATTAGACCCCACCGGATCTATTGATTAGCCGACCGTTAATGGATGATATCTATCTCATGATGATTATGATACTCCACCAAACATGAAAATTGTAATTGGTTCCCCTTAATGTCTATATTTCTTGTGGTCGTCTAATCATTTTTTATGTCATTATTCCCATGATGGCCTCTATCCTTTTCATTACCATTTCAATATATTTTGATAAATCCCTTAAAGCATTGAATCTTGAAGTTTTGAAATACATCCTTTGAAACAATTACTAGATGCCCCCTCTCCCCTACCCTATTTGGCATTTACATCCATAAGCTTGAAGGCTACTTAGAGGAAGCAGGATGTGATGTTACGATCTTAGCTGGGATAGTCGTCATCCTTCTTCTCTATGCTAATGATATTGTTCTTTTGGCAAGGTTCCCATCTGATATTGATAAGCAACTCAGGCTTCTTAAGGATTTCTCCTCTACCATGGGTATGACTGTTAACACTAACAAAACAAAAGTTATGATTATCAAATCCAAGAAGGACACTTACACTAATTTTATGTATGACAATAATAACTTGGAGGAAGTGTATTCTGACAAGTACCTAGGAATTGATATTCATCACAAGCTCAACTGGAACCATAACATTGAGAAAAGGATTAATGGGGGGTGGAAAGCTTATTTTGGTCTTGAAAATAATTGTAAAACAACAAACCTCGTAATGTGGGATAAAAAGAAGTTCCTCTTTGAAACTTTAGTCACTCCTGTTATCTTATATGGCTATCAGGTTTGGGGTTGCAACATCTCCAAAGAATCATGGAGAAAGATTGAGAAAATCTAGAAGTGTTTTATAACTTATAACTTGAAAATTAAAAGTAATACACCCTATCCTATTCTCCTTCTATAAGTAGGTATTTCCCCTATTGAGAGCCTAGCTATGATTAGGTTTCTATTGTACAAGCACAAACTCAATAACATAGACGATCATAGACTTCCTAAGCTAGGTTTTAAATTCTAGCCAAAACCACCTAAGGCTCAATCAGGGGTGGCATAAAGACACAAGGGCCTGGTTAAACTATTGGGAGATCAACGATAATGATGCATTGCAAGACATAAATAACATTAAAGATATTGTTATTTCTAAGTTCAAAGAAAAAATGTGGTGTGAGAAAGATTTAGTGGCTAAAAGAAAATTAAGTTATTATAAGAAGGTCATCAACCCCACCCTAGAAGATCAAAAGTATCTCTCTATTTTAACTAGCTCAAAGAAGAAAATTAATATAGCAAAGATTAGAACGAATTCTCATGAGCTCCATAGTGAAACAGGTCGTTGGGCAGTTCCTAAAACGCCATGGATGGAATTTAAAGCTAGCTTAGGAAGTCTATGATCATCTATGTTATTGAGTTTGTGCTTGTACAACAGAAACCTAAGCATAGCTAGGCTCTCAATAGGGGAAAGACCTGCTTCTATAAGGAGAATAGGATATGGTGTATTACTTTTAATTTTCATGTTATAAGTTATAAAACGCTTCTGGATTTGTTCAATCTTTCTCCATGATTCTCTGGAGATGCTACAACCCCAAACCTCACAGCCATATAAGATAACAGGAGTGACTAAAGTTTCAAAGAGGAACTTCTTTTTATCCCACATTACGAGGTTTGCTATTTTACAATTATTTTCAAGACCAAAATAAGCTTTCCACCCCCAATTAATCCTTTTCTCAATGCTATGGTTCCAATTGAGCTTGTGATGAATATCAATTCCTAGGTACTTGTAAGAATACACTTCCTCCAAGTTATTATTGTCATACATAAAATTAGCGTAAGTGTCCTTCTTGGATTTGATAATCATAACTTTTGTTTTGTCAGTGTTAACAGTCATACCCATGGTAGAGCAGAAATCCTTAAGAAGCCTGAGTTGCTTATCAAGATCAGATGGGCACCTTGCCAAAAGAACAATATCGTCAGCATAAAGAAGAAGGATGACGACTATCCCAGCTAAGATCATGCCATCACATCTTGCTTCTTCTAAATAGCCTTCGAGCTTATCGATGTAAATGCCAAATAGGGTAGGGGAGAGGGGGCAACCTTGTTTAACTCCGATGTTACACTTAATATCTTTCGACCACCCCTCGTTGCTCTTTAGCTTGGAAATTACATTCTCGTATAACCTTATAGCGGCAGCTCTCAACTCGAGAGGAACCTTTAGCTCTTCTAATCTACTCCAAAGGTTATATCTAGGAACCGTATCGAAAACCTTTCTAAAGTCCACAAAGAAACAAAATAAATTGGATTTATCATTACGACATTCCTCTGCAATGATCCTAAGTGTAACAAGGTGGTCTATTGTTGAGCGATGCCTTCTGAAACCTGCTTGGCCTTTAGCCCGCTTACCTTCACTTTCAAGCCATATGATTAACTTCTTTTCCAAAATACTACCATATAACTTGGCTAAGAGAGGGTTGATCATAATTGTTCAATAATTAGAGGGGTTATTTGTATCCCCACTTTTAAAAATAGGGATAATCAGGCTCTCAGTCCAAGGTTTAGGGAACCCTTGCTTGACTGCTTGATTGAAAAGCTTGTGGATGTGGGGGATGAGGATGGGACCTCCAATTTTTAAGATTTCTGCCTGGTAACCTTCAATGTCCTTAGCTTTCCCATTAGCGAGGTGATTAACCCCAAACTTAATCTCTTCTAAAGAGAAAACTTCTTTTGTTGTGAGAAGGGTTTCTAGATTATCCATGACATTTGGAGATTCATAAAGCTTTTTAAGATAGGAATTCCAATCCTGAAGAGCAATTTTATTATTATCCTTAGTCTTCCTAGTTAGAATCTGCCTCCAAAATTTCTTAGGAGCTACCTTAGAGAGATGTAAGAGATTCTCCTATCTTTGACGAGTGTACTACCTCTTTTTCCTTTTAGTTAGGGCTTTGTATATTTTTATCTTGTCCACTTTAAGAGATTCATCAACAGCTTCCTTAATTGCTCTCCTCGCACTTTTACAATCTTTGTCATACCATGGATTGGTTTTTCTATTTCTTTTATTATTTGAAACTTCAATTGAGAACTTTTTAATAGAATATGAGAGGGTTGTAGTAAAATTATGATAGAGGTCTTCTATGTTGTCTTTACTAGATAAAGGAAGAAAATTAGTTTTTAATTCATTTAGAAAGAGATCATTTTTATTTCTATCAAATATTAAGTTCTTTTGGCTGCAATTATTATTTTCAATGGGAACTCTATGCATGACAAAATTGAGAGTTATAAGTAAAGGCCTATGATCAGAGTCAGGTTCGTGGTCGTTTAAGATGTCAAAATTTATTATTTCGTTGTATAATGGGAGATCGGAAATAACGTAGTCTACCACACTGCTACCAAGTCCATGGATGCAAGTCATCTTGTTGGAATTGGGCCACTTCTTTAGAACATTGCAAATTATGAGATTCTGAGCACTACAGAGCTTGACTAGCTCTGACCCAAACAAATTTTCCCCAAGGCCTTCAGAGCTCCTTTTGTACCTGCTAGCCAGAGTAGGGTCTTCGTCTAACCAAAGAGGATTAGGGTTGGAATGATTGCTTAGAATAATTGCTTGGTTGTTTGAAGTTCGAGCATTAAAGTCACCTATTAAAAGGATATTATCGTCATTCCTTAGGCTATAAATATCATTCTCTAAACCATTGTAAGGGTTAGTTTTATCTAGATTCTTCTTCTTATAGAAGTTAGAATTGATGGGGGGAAAATAAAATATTGCTATGTAGGACTTTTTATTATTAATGTCTTTGATCTCTATCCAACTATATTGGTTGTGAGGGTCGCTTTTATAAATCCTAACATGGGGGGAGATGTTCTTCTTAATGTAACAAGCAATTCCCCCAATGCCTCTATGGGAAGATCGCTTGTTCGAGATAGAGCATAGCATAAAGCCATCTATGTTAGGGACCTTAGATTCTTCATGCTCCCAAGTTTCAACAAGCAAAATAATATCAACATCATTTGAAATCCAACTTAGCTTGGGGCCTTTATTCCATGGGAAGCCCCAACAATTCCAAGAAAGGATCCGGAACATGTTTAATTGCTATTGATTACTATATTTTTGGTTTCTATCTTGAAAAAAGGCTTTTCTATTTCTGATTATTGCCCATTTTCCTTCCTTTCTAGCTTCTTTTACCTTTTGAACCTCCTTTCTTAATTCTGCTTGATCTTCTGGAATGAGATCTTCATTTATGAATATTCCTGTTCCTTTTAGACTTGAGGTTTTACTAAGTATGTCGTGCTTATGATCAGTGCAGCTCACCTTTATGCGGATTAGTCTTCCTTTATTCTCGGTTAATTTCCCCAACCTTGTTGCTTCTGTGAGACACACCATTTCAATTTGTAATCTGTTATGTAGTTCTGTCTGGGCTAAGGCTAAAGTATCCTCATCTACTTCCTCTTTTAAACCAAAGATTATAAGGTTCAAGGCCCTTTTGTTACATTCATGGTCTAATTCTATTAATTTTTTCATTTCATCTTTAATTGGTTTGATATCTAACTTATCTACCACATTATTTAGGGTGAGGCAGCTATTAACTTTTTCTTCTAGTTCTTTAATCATGTCTTTCATTTTAAGACTCTCTAAAGTATCAACATCTCCCTGCTGGGATGGTTGGTTAGTATATTGGTTTTGTTTTTCTATAACCTGCAATCTAGTCTCCGTTGACTCCATTTTATTCTCTAGCAGTTCTATTTTATTTTCTATTTGTTTTTGGATCGTGTCTTCAAGAGATGCAAATTTATTTTCTAGCATGGCTTCTAACTCTTTTTGTAGCTTGGCTTCTCTTTCTTCTCTACATTTCTCTAAAGACTCTATATACTCATAAAGGCCTTGTAGAGTAACTGTGCTAGGTCTTCCCTTGGTAATCTTTGGTAACTGTGGTGAAATATTCATACTTGAAACAAATATGTATTAGAAAAAGAAAAAGATAAGGAATGTGTGCACCTGATATCAACAAACCTGACTGCAAATTGCCTGTGTGCCCTTGGTAATCTTTGGTAGCTGACTGCAGATCGCCCGTGCCCACTACAGCTTGTAGACTGAAGAATATATAGAGTACGTTTTTAATTCTTTCACCGAGCCTCAGAACTCTTTAACTGAAGAATATATAAAGTACGTGTTTAACTCTTTCACCGAGCCTCAGAACTCTTTCACCAAAGTATATATAGAGTACGTGTTTAACCTTTTCACCGAGCCTCAGAACTCTTTCACCGAAGAATATATGCGAAGAATATATAGAGTAAGAATATATGCCAAGAATATATAGAGTATGTTTTTAACTCTTTCACCGAGCCTCATAACTCTTTCACCAAAGAATATATAGAGTATGTTTTTAAACTCTTTCACCGATCCTCAGAACTCTTTCACCGAAGAATATATAAAGTACGTGTTTAACTCTTTCACCGAGCCTCAAAACTCGTTCACCGAAGTATATATAGAGTACGTGTTTAACCTTTTCATCGAGCCTCAGAACTCTTTCACCGAAGAATATATGCCAAGAATATATAGAGTAAGAATATATGCCAAGAATATATAGAGTACGTTTTTAACCTTTTCACCGAGCCTCAGAACTCTTTCATCGAAGAATATATGCGAAGAATATATAGAGTAAGAATATATGCCAAGAATATGTAGAGTATGTTTTTAACCTTTTCACCGAGCCTCAGAACTCTTTCACCGAAGAATATATGCGAAGAATATATAGAGTAAGAATATATGCCAAGAATATATAGAGTATGTTTTCAACTCTTTCCCCGAGCCTCAGAACTCTTTCACCAAAGAATATATAGAGTATGTTTTTAAACTCTTTCACCGAGCCTCAAAACTCTTTCACCGAAGAATATATGCGAAGAATATATAAAGTACGTGTTTAACTCTTTCACCGAGCCTCAAAACTCTTTCACCGAAGTATATATAGAGTACGTGTATAATAGTTAAATTATAAATCTAGTTATATGATTATGTTATGAACTATCTAGTTATAGATAATCATATAACTAGATTTATAATTTAACTATTATACTATAATATTATATAGCTATATATTATAATCATATATAT
>Ga0139314_100564_pt1 | contig 10220 bp, 3 predicted proteins | sample In2P11_FD_99376 | JGI IMG/M metagenome (GOLD analysis project Ga0139314, IMG submission 99376)
CTGAATGGAAGAAGTGTGTGGCGAGGGCAAGATGGATCATCCTTGAGGGAGTTCGAGACCATATTGTCTCGAGTCTCCATGGGAAGGAGACTCCGTTTTCAATGTGGAAGACACTGAAGGACCTATATCAGAACAGTAGCGACCAGAGGAAATTGGTGGTCAAGGATAAGTTTCGAAGAATCAAGATGGAGAATGGTGATATTATTTCCACATATCTTAACAAGCTCACCACCTGTAGGGATGAACTTGGAAGTGTGGGAATAACTACTGCCGATGATGATATGGTGAGCCTCACTCTCCTTGGCCATCCAAAGAGCTGGCATAGCTGCCAGGACTCTATGAATGGAAGGGAGAAACTGCCAGATTGGGAACGACTGTGGTTGGACCTCAAGAAGGAGGAGATCAGGAGGAGCACACAAGATGGTTCTTCATCCAAGGAGTATGAAGAAAATTTGGCCTTAGTGAGTAAGGCAAGGAAAGGGAAGGAGAAGGATTCTGATCCCAAATTGAATTCTTCTCATGGAGGGAAGAAGGGTGACAAATATAAAGTGAGATGCTTTAGTTGTCACGAGATGGGTCATTATGTGACTAATCTCCCATCAAAGAAGTACAAGAAGGGATCCTCGGAAGGATTTGAAGGTGAGACATTGGCCTCTCAGTTCAAAATGGACTTCACCCTCATTGCATGCATGGTGTGTTTGATGATGGGTTGTGGTTGGTTTCTTCACAGTGGAGCCTCATTCCACATGATTGGCAATAAATGTTTATTCAGTACCTTGGAGGAGAAATACCTCAAGATACTCATAGATATGGGTGACGATGAAATGTATAGTGTTTCAGGAGTGGGCACGGTTGCTTTTCAGAGGGAGCATGGAGCTCTTACCACCTTGACAAATGTGAAGTATGTGCCTGGACTGAAGAAGAACTTGGTATCGATCGCAATGTTGGAGGACAAAGGCTACGGCGTTGTCTTCAATAAGAGAAAGGTTTTACTTAGACACATCACCACGGGACAGGTGAAACAGATCGATTCACAGGTACAAAACTTGTATGCTCTTGAGGTTCAAGATGCATGCAAAACCTTGACGAGCAAGGCCAATGTTAAAGGCTTGGTGGTTGAGAGAGAGAGAGTAAATTACCTCGCAACATGCAACCCCAGAAGAAGTCTCATACAATTGTGGAGGAGCCATAATTGGAGATGCTGAGAGGAGACGGAGTGGAGGCATCCACTCATGCAGAGACCCCCAATAGGGGGAAAATTCGAGCCAAGTGGGCAGAGGGATCACATGCATCCATACCTCCAGATGTGAGGTGGGGTGATGTGAAGTGATAGTCCCAAGAAGGTTGAAATTGGGCAGGGTTCATTGAGAGGTTTTATCTCATGTATCGTACCTTGCTACGGGAGCCCAAAGTACATAGTAGCGGGAGGAATCAATGGGATTGATGCAGTCAGAGATCAAAGTGATAGAGGTTAGAGTAGTCAGATACTGAAGAGCGTAGAGAAGGATTGAAAACAATGCAGAAAGTCTGAGTCAACAGAAGCGCAGAGTTTTCAGTAAATAGAGGCAATAGCAGTCAGAGACTTTGATGACAGATGCATCATACTGTTTTAGGTTAGATATTTTTTATTTCTAGAGTTGCTGGAGAAACAACACTAGAGAGAAGTGTTGCATGCAGAACATTCCAAAGGTCCAGGATCGGGATCAAGTTTAATTCCTTTCTTGTTGAGAGGGAGTGTTGAAAATAGCAACAAGAAATGTTAAAAATAGCATTCAGAATATTCCAATTTTGATTTGTCCTTGAATTAGAATTGAGAATTAAAATTTGAATTTAGTCTCACTAGTTGCTTGAAAAATAATTAATTAATTCATCTTGAGTTAATTAGTTGGAGAAATTCAAGCTAGAAGTCTTTGTGAAGTCAAGCAACAGTTATCCCTTAAACTAAGGAGATTATCCCTTAGTTAAGGAGATAAGGATGAGTTGTATTTGAGTTGTAATTAGTCAACTCAGTTAACTGAGTTATTTCCAGTTAAATTAGTTCCAAATAGTTTGAAGAACTAACTGTGAGTTCAGTCAGTTAATGCATGCATGCATCAAACTAGTGTACTCTAGATAACTGAAGATTCTCTCATAAATAACTCATGCATGTCTATTCTGAGAAAGACCTAGTTGAGATTAAAGATAGGGACAATGTATTATCAGTTGCATGAGTTTTCCTATAAAGGAAACTCATCCATGCAGAAGGAACAAGGTTCCTTGAGGATTGATAGTTTTACAGGGTGTGAGAGATCAGTGTTCCACTTGGTAACAGGAGGATCACCGAGGAGAAACTGCACAAGGAAATAGGAGCTTGGAAGGCAGAGGAGAAGGCTTGTGAGAAGCTTTGTGTGCGTGTGAGAATCCAGGAGGATTGTACTAAGAGATGGTTAGCTATGGGAGCTAAGGCTTTGTATAATTTTGATGTATTTCCACCTTGTATGATAATACAGATAGTGGGGTTTTAAGCTGAGGCTTTCCACTGAGTATTTTCTGTGTTTCATGTGTATTGGTTATGCTTCTCTGTTATATGTGTTTCGCTTGATCTTGCTCAAATCTATTAAGATTCCTCAAGTTTGATTGTAGAAGTAAATTAAGAATTTTGCTTTAGTTATATTGCATAATCAGGTTAATCTACAGTGAGAATTTCTACACTTTTAATATAAACAAAAAGATTTTTACAATCTTGTACTAGTGTAGACTTATACCAGTATGCAAACACCCACTTGGAGAAGGCTATAACCTTCGCTTGTTCTCCAACTCCTACTGGAAGGGAGCTTCAACCCTATGGTTATTGTACTGGCAAAACTTGTACCAGTATGCAGGAACCAACCTACAGAAGGCTGCAACCTTCACTCACTTTCCAGCTGCTAATGGAAAGGAGCTCCAACCCCCTGATCTGATCACAAGCTACTACTCGCAGGAAGCTTCAACTTCCTCACTGAAGGCTCCAACCCTCAGCATCCTCCATGGACCACGTTTCATAAATTTTCACACTAGATCCACCTGCTTCAACACATCATAAATTATAGGCCACGTTTCATCAAATTTTCAGACTGGACCCATTATCAACACTTAAAGTCAATATCAATTCATCATTGTAACATAGTTATCAATTTATGACACAATTGAATCAATTGATCACTGAAACCAAATCATTAATCACTGAAACCCAATCATCAATATTTGATATAACTGAAACCCAAATCATCAATAACTGAAACCCAATCATCAATTACTGAAACTCAATCATCATTCTATGAATCAGCCAATCAATGTTTGACATAAGTGAATTAATCATTGAAAACCCAATCAACTAGAATAGTCAGATCACTGTAACCAGTGCATAGAACATAACTCAGAATGTTGCTTCAACACATAGAATCAACTGTAACCCTGGTCACTCACTTGCAAAAATGTATACGCCACTTCGCTTAAATCAACCGGCATGCATGCACGCTTTTCAGGAGAGAAACCCGTGTACAGATCTTAAGGGATTGAAAACTGAAAACTTGACTACTACAATTATGAGAGTAATACTCATTCATACTCAGATCTACTGTAACACTTTGGACCAATCACAAAACGGAACTTGATCTTCAATCATAATTAGCAAGTAATCTTGACACTCTTCATAACCACATTCAACTTCATCATTCTATCAGATCTACTTTAGACATTATCATTTAACCCAGATCAATCATGAGGACATCATTGATAGACATCAGAAAAACAGCAGCACTGATCAGATTTGATCAGTCATTATGAACATAAACCCTTACTTTTTATATGCTACTTTGAATTAAAAAACCCACGTGTATACGTGCTTTTCTTGAGACTAACCTGTGTATAGATCTACAAATTTTGACCTACAATTGTGCAGCTCTTCAGAACTTCCGAAAGACCCAGATCATAATAGTCAGAGATAAAAAGATGTGCCAGTACTTCAATCTAGTGAATCCATGAGCAGATCATACAATGAAAAATCATTTCAGGTCTCATGATCATGATCCATCCTTGTATTCATTAGTGCATTATTATTTCAGATATATTGGATCTCATCCCTCTTTAAACTCTCAGGTGCATACTTAGTTTAGATCAAGCAAAGAATCAAAAACCCATAACATGCATATTTTCTTTTGATCTAACTCTTCATAAGATGTCCATCACTTGCATACAATAGGACTTTGATCTTCACCATCTTATATAGTTTTATCCTTTTTCAATACCTGGGGTCAAAACCATAGTTATGCTGATGGTATTCTTTGATGGGATCAATATTCTTTGTCATGCTCATTACCATGGGCCAATACCATGGTAAGAACCCCTGGTGTTTAGAATACCATGGTGAAAAATCCATACGCTTCTTTTCTTCACTAAACTCGCCTGCATACGAGACTTGCTTAACATAACCCATGTATAGTTCTTGAACTTTCAACTTTATCATTCCTCTGAACTATTTCCTCTGAACTGCCATGCCTTTTGTCACATCTGTAAACACATCCTGTTAACTTCCAACTTTTAACAAGTAGATAAAAAGACAACTTATCAAGTAGGATTCCATTTCATCAACTAGGTTGTCATAAAGGACAACTCATCAGGTAGTTTGCCATCAAGGAAAACACTTGATTCATAAAGCCAACAATCTCCTTGTATCAAACTTTTGATTCTGAGCTATAAACCTTTGACCCTTAATTATGTTCCACCATTCTGTCACTTCTGAGCTAACCTGTGGATTCATCAAGTTATCATATACTTGTTCTATTACAAGTGAGTTGCCATCAAGGACAACACATGAATCATAATGCCAACATAAAAATACTCATTGAATTTCATCTTGAAAGACTAGGAGATAATTGGGATAGCTTCCTAGTTAGAAATCATTTAAGGAGGAGGATCAAGAGCCATCTAGTAGCAACAAAGCAAAAAGAGGAAGGAAGAGAATATTTGACAATCCTATTAAAAACTTACCTCAACAACAACTACAAGAATAGTTAGAAGATGAGACTCCTATTGCAGAAATTTTTAGGAAGCATTAAAAGGCAATCTGTTAGAAGAAAGAAATCCAGCAAAAAGGAAGAAATCACATCCAAGAAAACAGAGAAAGCTAAAACAGAGAAGAAAAGAGTTAAAACTAAAAATCCTCCTCCATCAAATATAAGAATAAGCACCATGCTTAATCAAAAACCATCTCAACAATCTATAGATGTTGTTAATTTGGAGGAAGAAGAGAAAATGAAAGTTCCATCACCTACCATCATCTCACTTGTTCATAGCCCAGGTTGAAAAACACCAGAGATAGATCCAGTACAATAAGAAATCTATGACTACATTGAGTCTTTGGAGAGGAGAGCTATAGAAAATGTATTTTCTTCTACAGTCCATGAAAAATAAATCTAGTCTAACAATCCATAAGAACATCCACTTGTGAAAACTCTTAAACAAGAAGTCTTTGGGTTGGAGACACTAAATAAACATCTAAAGAAGGAACATGAAACATAAAAAATGCAAAATGAGATACAAAGGACTGAGAATTATTACATTCTTTTACATATGGGCTTATGGTATGAAAATAACAAAAATTTAAAGAAAAAGAATGAATCTCTAAAATGAAGGTCATGAGTCTAAAATGTAGGATTTTAATGAAGAAGCCGAGAATGATAGTTGCAGGAAAGAAGATAGGAAGGAAAAGCTTGGATGTTCTAGCCCAAGTTTCTGAGAGAGCAGTGATAGATAAAGACTTCTAGTTTTGAATTTTTGCATGAGGACATGCAATGGCCTCCATGTGGGGGAATGTTGAGCCTCATTATTGCTTCATTTTGACAATCTCCCTTACCTATTTTTCCTTTCCTTGACCATCACCATCAACTCAATAGGCATCAAACTATAAGGTTTTTGACATGGTAAGGTGTTTAATTGTATTATCTTTCATATTTAATAATGTTCCTTATTATTGAGTTAATATTTGTATTAGCTACCGAATTCGCACAATTCTGCAGCTAATCTATGTTTCTGTAGGTGATTCCAAGGTTTACTAGGATCGAAAGTGCCAACTAAGAGAAGAAAGATATGGACATGTGGAGATTGATCCCTTTAATGATTTCCTCCTATTCGTTGAAACTAGATCATCAAAGGATTGTTCGATTGCGTGGTCAAAGGGTAAAATCAACTTGTTGCTAAACAAGCAAGTGAGAGTCTGAAATTTCTATGCTTCATGATTTGCTTTGTCAAATAGAAAATTGTGAGCAATGATATCTTGATATTTGTTAGAAGCTTAATTTAGAACTTTGTTAGCTATGGTAGGCGTAAAAGCCTCGAACAATTATTGACATAGGATTTTATAAATACCATGCAACAAACATGAACAAAAGGTTAATTACGCCGTAAGGCGTTCCCTTTTGAAATCAACTGTCCTTCTTGCCCACCTGTCATCCTTATAAACCCTAAGATTATATGTTAGATGATTGAGAAAGGCTAAACCGTTCGATCACAAAAAATAGTTACAAATTCATTGCAGTATTCGAATCACATAGTTAAAGACTCTTCAATGCGGTTGTCAAAAAGAGAAAACTGAAGGAAACATACTTTTCGCCAGAGACGATTACCAAGAAAGGAATACGATGGAGCCAAGGTGGACATCTGGTCCTGTGGAGTCATACTGTTCGTGCTCCTGCTCCTGGAGGGCTACCTACCTTTCCTCGAAACGATGAAAATCTAATGGTGATGTATAATAAGATTTAAAGGGGATTTCAAATGCTTGCCCTAGTTTTCCTGTGAGGTTCGGCGTCTGGTTATCCTACTGCTAGACCCTAACCCTCTGAAGAGGATCACCGTTCCCCAGGTCATGGAGGTTTCTTGGTTTCGCTGAGGATTCAAGTGCCAGCAGGCCAACAACGATGTCGATGTCAGATAGCTCAAAGATGTTGGCTCAGCCTTCCGCTCCCCCAACCCGACTTGCTGGAATGCCGACCTTCCTGAACACCTTTGACATAATTTCCCTCTCGTCGGGGTTCAATCTCTCTCGAGCCTATTCAAGGATAATGTGGATCAACGACTTACTGGAAAACGTGAGAATGATCCAGATACCAAAATCTAACGCTCAAGAAAATTTCAGGTCAAACAGAGTAAGGTACTTTCGCACCGCTTCACAAGACCATCTTGTGTTTCAGAGAATCTTGTATTTCAGCCAGAAAATTGCAGTAGGTTTTCATATAGGGCCTTATTGTTTTTGGATATGCCCAAATGCATGACCTAGTTTATGATCGCCTATTTGCAAGGATCTTTAGACATTTAGTCAAGTTTGGTGGTTGTAAAGGGACCATGGAAGATGGATCAATTGAATATTATTAAGGCCATTAAGGAGGTTGGAACCACCAAGGTATATAGCATTGTTGATGAGGTTTGAGAATTTTGTATATATATTAGAAGTAGATGGGAATTCCAAATTTTTTCATAATCATTAGTGATGAAGTTTACAGAGGTTTTTGCCATCTGAGTTCAGGGATTATGTTGATTAAACCCATGTGGTGGAGCCTGTAAAGACCATGTTTTCTACCAACGTGGAAAATCTCAAATTCTCAAAGACACTGAGATAGAAGGCATCACTTACATGTCTCTGGCAACTATCTTTTGGGGCTATTTTTTCCAAATTTCGGGTATTCAAACCTCACTGCGAGTGCAAACATGGAAACAAATAAATCCAGTAGATCCATGAGTGAAAGTTGTAAATACTAAACATATAGCAGATTTTGATGGGTGCTTCGAACTCTAATTAATTGCAAGCCTTATGTTGAGGCCTAATCTACGTTGCATTGGCAATTTGTGCAGGTTCTAACTTTGATGTGAATATGAAACTAAATTTGATATGAAACATATTGTGTAACACTTTGTGATGTGTATTTGTTTTTTTATAAGGAGGAAAACTATGATAGAATCAACCAATGTAATCTAATCAGCCAATTCCAGATTGATATATCCATATTTATCTTACCCATCATTATTTATTTTAGAAATAGAAAGAGAAACCTACCTGTTCATCAAGAGGAAACGACTGAGTTGGAGTCTTCTTTTTCTTTTTAATTTTTCCATCATATTTGACACACCCAAACAGCCAATAGATCCATGAGTGAAAGTTGTAAATACTAAACATATATTAGATTTTAATGGGTGCTTTGAACTCTAATTAATTGCGAGCCTTATGTAGAGGCCCAATCTACGTGTCTTGCATTGGCAATTTGTGCAGGTTCTAACTCTGACGTGAATATGAAACTAAATTTGATATGAAACTTACTGTGTAATAGCTTTGTGATGTGTATTTTTTTTGTATAAGGAGGAAAACTATGATGGAATCAATCAATGTAATCTAATCAGCCAATTCCTGATTGATATATCCGTATTTATATGCTATAACTAATTGTTTGTCTGTATTCCCTTTTTCATTCAGATTGATGCAATATGTAGACTCCTCCATTGATCAGAGAGATTTCCGATGTTAATTAATTTTGGGAGAAGAAAAAATAATAGTTACTAGTGAGTGGGTGTGTCAAATATGATGGAAAAAATGAAAAAGAAAAAGAAGAATCCAACTCAGTCGTTTCCTCTTGATGAACAGGTAGGTTTCTCTTTCTATTTCTAAAATAAGTAACGCTGGGTGAGATAAATATGGATATATCAATCTGGATTCCCTTTGCATTTTTAGACTTATGATATCCTGCATCTGGGGCTTCCTGCCAAAGCCTACTCCATTAACGAAATTGTATCTCTGTGCGAGAATAAATTTGGCAAACTCTGTAGAATACCTATATTCCAGAGGAAGAGGTGCTGAAAAAAATTGTAGGTTAACCTGGAATATTTTTCCTTGTTCCCCTAATGTTTCCAAACTTAATGAAGATTTGAAGAGATTGTGCATTTATTTGCTTCCATTATATATTATGTGTTTAAGTGCTATACTAAAAATAGTATAGGAATGGGAGAGTATACCCGTTCAAGGTTTTACCATGAGGATGGCTATATGAGAACAATATTGCGTAACCTTATTCTGGTTTTCTGATATGTATATATTTTTTTTGGATTAAAAGGGAGGAAACTTCTAAGGCTGTTACAAACCATCAATATTATTTTAGAAAAAATAAAGAGGAACCTACTTGTTCATACAGGACATGGAGAAGAATTGAAGTGGGTGGAATTTTCTCTTTTTGTTCCAAATAATCGCTACTACCAAAATTTAATTATCATCAAAAATCTATTTCACGATGGAAGAAACATACCCAATGAAAACAAGAAGACAAGGAAACAAATAAATCAGTAGATCCATGAGTGAAAGTTGTAAATACTAAACATATAGCAGATTTTGATGGGTTCTTCGAACTCTAATTAATTGCGTGCCTTATGTAGAGTCCTAATCTACGTGTCTTGCATTGGCAATTTGTTCAGGTTCTAACTCTGACGTGAATATGAAACTAAATTTGATATGAAACTTATTGTGTAATAGCTTTGTGATGTGTAAATTTTTTTGTATAAGGAGGGAAACTATGATGGAATCAATCAATGTAATCTAATCAACCAATTCCAGATTGCTATATCCATATTTATCTTACCCAGCGTTATTTATTTTAGAAATAGAAAGAGAAACCTACCTGTTCATCAGGAGGAAACGACTGAGTTGGATTCTTCTTTTTCTTTTTCATTTTCTCCATCATATTTGACACACCCACACATTGGTAACTAATATTTTCTCTTCTCCCAAAATTAATTAACATCAGAATTCTCTCTGATCAATGAAGGAGTCTGAATATTGCATCAATATGAATGAAAAAGGGAAGACAGTCAAACAATTAATTCTAGCAGATCCATAGGTGAAAAACAAAATTACGCAGACAACATATAAGTAGGTTTTCATATAGGGAATTATTGTTTTTGGATATGCCTAGATGCATGACATAGTTTATGATCACCTATTTGGAGGGATCTTTAGAGATTTAGGCAAGTTTGGTGGAGGTATTTAGGAAAGCTGACATAGTTATCTCGTTATCCCGGCTGTAAAGGGACCATGGAAGATGGATTAGTTGAATATCATTAAGGCCATTAAGGATGTTGGAACCATCAAGGTATATTGCATTGTTGATGAGGTTTGATAATTTTGTTGAGCGTTAGATTTTGGTATCTGGATCATTCTCACGTTTTCC
>Ga0139314_100565_pt1 | contig 10215 bp, 6 predicted proteins | sample In2P11_FD_99376 | JGI IMG/M metagenome (GOLD analysis project Ga0139314, IMG submission 99376)
GCTTCCCAAGCAAGTGCTTCAGTGTTCAAACAGTGAAAATCAAGTCACAAACCAGGTGAAGAGAGCAGGGAAAAGTCAAACCAACAGGCTCAGGAGGATAAAACTGTAAAAATTGAATTTTACAGGTATCAGCGCGGGGGGTCCCGCAACAACAATGCGCTGAAAAGGAACCACTCGTAGCAACAAAGCGCTGTCAGCGCGGAAGGACACGGCTTAACCGCGCTGGTCTGATTTCTCAACCATCATGACTGTTAATTCAATAAACGCGATGACCGCGATGTCAAAGAAACAGGTAAGCGATGTCAGCGTGATTGTTTTCTTATAAAACGCGCTGAGGGTAAAAAACAAGCAAAAACAAGCTAAAAACTCCCAAACCAAAGGCAATAACTCTTCAAACAATCCAGGCACTCCCCAGACTGAACCAGAAAACCCAAAAGCAGAGGACTAATCCCTAGTCTCACAAAGAGAGCCACAAACAAACTTAAAGCAAGGATGAATGAAAAAGAGGCAAAGGCCGGCTCCCCAGCGGAGTCGCCAAATTGTTGGAGAGGTTAATCCCCTCTGCGGATAGAGGCGATCCCACTAGCCCAACAGGGGTCTAGCAACAATCAGTCAATGCTACTATGCAGGTTCCTAATTGCAAATAACAAGAGTAGGTAAAGAAAGACCTACTTGGAATCCAACGCTAGTGTCGAAGAAGAGAAGCTATCCTCGTTCCTTTGTCTCGGCCGGTCACAATCCTTCGCAATCCTCACGAATAGACACCTGCACACACAAAGAACAATGCACACACAAGCGTGAAATCTGATATAGGCAATTTTATGTCAGTCAGAAAGGACATAACTTACATTAAACATCATATGAACAATGAAAGTGGAACCATAACAGCAGTCATCTATTATTAATGATAAATAGAGAAGAGTACAACCAAGTTCTGACGTCATGATCCTTCTCAAGAGGGTCCAGCCAGCAAGTCTCTTCAAGCATTCACCTTTAGAGGTATATCTCCCAAGACAAACTCTCTCACACAAGCAACACTTCACAACCTTCCTTGAGCTTTCTATCACTCCCACACTTATCACACCAATCTAGCTATCAAACACACTAGCAGCAGCGATGTCAATTCTACACAATCAAAAACTACTCAAAAAACTCCAACTCCAAAACTAGCTGCTCATGGCAATGGTGGAGGCATAAATAGGTGAAGGCCTCCATGAATGGTGGGAGATTGAGCTTATCAGCAAGGAAGTTGGCTCAAAAGGCGAAGCAGGTATGCCATAGAAAGTAGGGCGACATTCACAAGGCCAAGAACCAGGTCTGGAGCCATCTGGAAGGCTGATTGTTGGAACAAATTCGCCCAAACAGGATCAGCGCGGGTATATAACTGGACTGGCGCGCTGGCATCGCAGATCTATAACGAGAAAAGTCGCGTCAGCGCGATGCAAAATGAATAGGCCTTGCGCTGGGGTTTTAAATTCGACCAGCGCGAAAATCACGTGTCCTTCCGCGCTGGCAGCGCAAAAGTTATGTTATGAAGCGCTAGTCAGCGCGGATATTTCAACAACAGTCGTGATGAGGATAAAAACCATGGCAAAGTGGGTTATTTGGCCAATTCAGAGAGCATGGGTATGATTAAGTTGGACCCATGACACAGTAGGGAGACTGACAGGGTGACATTGACAAATTGCTGTGTAACAATAACCACTCATATAATTCGATTGTGAAGGTATAAAAGAAAATTTCATGTATTTCTGTATACAAATATCTATCCAACCACTACTCCTTTGGCAGGTGCAGATTCCTGTTTTCTTGCGTTGCGAGTTCGTGAATATTTTTGTCCAACCACTCTTCAATTTCCTTCTTTGTTGGATTCCAGTGATGCGATATCACCCATCTTCTTAGGTAGATCCCAGTCCTGGGAACAAAACAATTTGTTGGCTTGGGGGGTCTTGACCCAAGTTTAGAGTTAATTGCACCAAACAAAACCCTACACTACTGGCCTTTTTGGCAACAACCCACACAACATAGTTTGCACTCTCACTCGAAGCAGTATGGGGGGATGCTGGAACAAAGTTTCCACATCTGGAGATCAGCATGATGTCTTTTATTGCCCTAGATCTACCTTCGCGTAGATCTATATGTCCCTAGGGCTTGATACTGCAACTCTGTCTAAAAAATCCTTAGACCTTCACGAAGGTCTACGACCAGATTTTGCGGACCTTTATCAGTTGATTTATCCACTTACGTGCATCAGAAAATAACCCTAGATTTGAGCTCATGCAGATCTATTTAAGCGTTTAATAAACATGACAGAATGTATCAAAATCTTCGTGAAAGCATTTAACATGTATCGCATACAGTTATTAAGACTTATTCCATAGAGTCACACATAATTAGATCAATATTCATAAGCATATTATTCATCAACAACATAAATCGCAAGCATAAATAAACAGAGATAAATAGATAAACTTTGGAATTCTCGATAATATTCTTTATTGATCTTTAGTTAGGATTTACACACTCAAAAATACCATACGCACTCAGCTGCAGGGGTCCACGCACTCAACTGCGAACTCTACCTAGGCTTCTGCACACTCAGCTCTATAGCCTTTCTTCTCCTATATGACTCACTTCTCTGCGCTATCTTTTATTGACCCATTACTAAAAATTTCTCATATACATTTCTTAGACTCTCTAAGACACACCTATTTATACGATCCCATGGTTCGCGGACCATGGGTGGATCTCAAAGCCGACTCAACTTTACATAAACAAGGGGCTAAAACCTATTTTACTCCTAATCATCTATGCACTCCGCATCCACAATTCATGGAGAATTTACATCATTTACAACAATTACATCAAAACTTGGGTTTTTAACCCCAAAACTAACCCAGGGGACCATATCCCAACAACCATTATGTAGGGAAAGCCACCACGCAGAAGATCTTAAGATCAGGGTTGTGGTGGCCTATGGTAGACAAAGATTCAAAGGAGTATTCCAGTAACTGTGACATTTAACAGAGGACTGGTAGACTATCAAAATGAGATGAATTTCCATTTAATCCACAACTCACTCTACAAGATTTTGAAAAATGGGCGATTAATTTCGTAGGACCAATCAACCTACTAGGTCAGAAGATAGGTGAACGATATAAGATTACTGCAATAGAATATCTGACTAGGTGGGTCGAGGCAAAGCCAGTAAAAAAATTGCAACGTGGATACTCCCATGCAGTTTATGTTTGAATACATTTTGTCAAGTTTTGGTTGTCCAAAGATCCTGATGAGTGACAAAGGATTGTATTTTTTACATGACATGATTGAAGCATTGATGACTGAGTTCCAGGTGCATCATCAGAAAAGTATGCCTTATCATCCACAGGAAAATGGCATCGTGGAAGCTTTCAACAAGATTTTGGAAAACGCTCTGATGAAGTTATGTAATGTCACTAGAAATGACTGGGATGTGCGCATACAGGTAGTTGTTTAGGATTACAGGACAACCTCTAAGAAATTGATGGGACAAACTCCATTCAGATTAGTTTATGGGAAGGAAGCTGTCATTCCTACAGAATACCCAGTGCCAAGTCTAAGAATTTTTGCAATCACAAACATGGTAGGGAAAAACATTATGGACGAACAATTGGAACAACTGATCACACTGGAAGAAGATCGTTTCGTTGCAAGTTTCCATCAACAAGTACATAAGGCTAGGGAAAAATCATGGCATGATCAACATATGAAGCAACACACCTTTAAGAATGGCGACTTGGTTTTATTATATGATAGTAATTTCATGAAGTTCCCAGGTAAGTTCAAAATGCATTGGTTGGGAACCTACATTGTTAAAAATATCTCCAATTGTGGCGCAGTTCAACTTGCAAAGTTGCACGAAGAAAAATTGCCTAGACGTGTGAATGGAATTCAATTGAAGATATATAGGGAAGATTTCGTCCCTAAGATTGCACAATGATTATATGGATGGAGAAAAGTCTTAGTGCTATGGTAAGTTTAAAGGAAGCATGGGACTCTAAAAAACTCTGCCGAAAGACAGTTGTGTCGAAGTACGAGAGTTGCACGATGTTCAAAAGGATGACATAGCTAGAGGAAGCTGCAACACAAAGCGGGTGGCTATGCAGCAAAGGTGGGTCTAGCACAGCCTGTCCAGAATATGACCATTGGTAGAGCTACAATTGATTTGAGAGGGAATTTTCTGTTAAAAGGAGTGGGGGAAATGCATTTAAGGTGCAAATATGGGAGAATCTACTGCAAAATTGACATTTATGAGGAAGATCTGAGGGGGAACTGGCAATTTGAATTTGAAATTAGCTATAAATATCACACCCCAGTCCACATTTGGAAACTTTTATTTTTTAGAGTTGTCCATGTGTTTTTGCACTTAAAGATGCGAGTGTGTTGTTGCATGTATAGTTACTTGAGTTGGAAAGAATTTAAGCAAGAGTTTTTGAAAAGAGGAGTAGGGAACATCATGACTTTAACACCACCAATCCACACTATAACACCCAGTTCACCGAGGCCAAATCCTACTGCCTCTGTGATAGGAGATAAAAAGTAGAAGAAACTACAAAATGCACCAGTAAGATCGCTGCCACAAAAAATCCCCGCAAAATAGAGAACAAAAGAGAGAATGGAAAAACATAAACAATCGATGGAGCTACAAGTCTTGGATGAAGAAGAGTTGAATGAAGTGATTGAGGATATCAATGAAGAAGCAGTGGAACCAATTTCTCCATTGCCACCATATATGCCACTGCGAAAGCCAGCCTTGAAAGTGGCTAAGGATCTAGACACTATCAAATTTAATGTATTCGAAATGTTACTACTGGAGGAAGTCCCTATTGAAGGTGAATTATTGGCAAAGGTGCCCCATCTCCACATGGAATATTGGGATTTGAACGACCTTGAGAAATTTCCGTAGCTCGATCTTGGCGAGTATTTGAAGGTGGTGTACTATGAGGAGTCGGGTGTCACAAGAGTTGAACAAATGAAGTGGGTGACATGTATTCAATGCACATGATTGTTGAATATGATGTACGTCCCACACTTTGGATGAAGCAACATAAACACTATTTATGTCCGCTAGTTGTTGGTGCTGGTCCATGATGGGTGCCTATGGCTGGGAGAGCCCATCCTGATTCATGACATGTTGATACGGAGAATCACAATGCTGTTGATGACATTTTAATATGAATAATCACAGCGCTGCCATATCAAGGTACGAACCCCGCAGATGCTTTTGTGGGGATGTCACTTGAGGAAACGGTTGCGGACCAAATGAAGAGTCACTTCGGGATGATAAAAAACTCTCGGGGATATGCCTTCATTTCAATCAAAGACAAAGCTATGTGCTTTGCTAAGAAAATATTGGTATGAAATATCATGAGGAAGTGTAGTGCAGATGAAGTGTTAGCACCAATGGTATCCTCGGCTGCGCAGTGCAGCAAGGGCGTTTAGCTCAACTAGGCAGAGTATTTATGCCAAGAATTCCACAAATATTACCACGAATAGGAGGAGGAGGGAAAAGAATTCCACTACGTATGGCTCTTATTGTTGATAATGCTGATAGCTTGGAGGATGCTGGATGATTCACAGTTCGCCACTGCGGATCGGGATCTGTATGAGGTTGCGAAAATTTCCTCCCTGTGGGAATCAAAGGACCCTACTCACACCGTAGAAAATAAGATGCTCTAGGTGTTATTTGAAATGGATCTGCAGATGGTGATCAACTAGAAGCCAAGGTTGTCAATGAGTCTATTCAAGGAATATCAGAGCATCGCTAACTTCAAGGCTGATTTCTACCACGTTTATATCCGCTCGAGGCATGATTTGGTGGAGAAATGGATGAAGTTGCCACTTTTGGTCAATGAAGAAGATATCACCCATCTAGTCCTTCAGTGGTAAACTGACTGGCTCACTCTGTTAGGAGCTGAGGCAGGCACGTCAGGGACTAGTGAAGATGCGCCAAAGGAAAAGAAGGTGACATAGAAGGTCACCATTGATGTAGAAAAGAATACTATGTAGGAACCAAAGTGCAAGGAAAAAGAAGAACAACACATAAGAACTTGATGACATTGTCGAACACCCCTATGTAGACATGGAGGACATTGATTCTCCATTCGTTGTTAATAGTTGAAAGAAGACAAGTGCGGGAGGTGCACGTAAGAAGCTGAAATATGATAAGTTCACCAACATAGAGCCCATGGTCCTCACTAATAGGGACCTTGATGAAATTGGAGACATTGTCTGATTTGTGATGGAGGAGAATTGGGGAAACATCGAGGATCACTACAAAGCCATGTTGATAGAGGTCAAAAAGGGCCTCAAAGAGTTGTAGGTTTAGGAGAGCCAGTTTCAAGTGAGCGTTGTTCAAGCAAGCCAGTCTCAAGGGAGGCTGGTACCAACGATATCAGGCAATGTGTAGTCAGTACTCAGTTCAAAGATCTGCACTGTACACATGCCTGATGGATCTTTACAGCTGAATAATTTTGAAGATAGGGAGGGCGCATAGCAGCTTAAGAACATGAGTATTAACCTCACAACACTACCTCTGTAGACATTGCATGAGCTACACGAGGGTATAGAAGATGAACTTAAGGTGCAAGAGCAACGAGATCTCATGGTGATCAAAGATGTGTAGATCACTAGTCAGAAGATGTGCAATGAAAAGAACAAAGCTCTCCAGGATCAAGATGAGGCAGCTACGCGAAGGAAGTAGCTAGAGCAAGCCATTTCCAGAGTATGTTGTGACCTTCCATAGCTCCAAATTTAGTTCGAGGCTACCTCAAAAGACAAAGTGCAGCAATTGGCATATGCATTTAGAGAGTCGTAGGCACAAGTGGATAAGGTTCGTTTTGATTTGCAGATGTAAATAATTGAGCTATAATTGAAGCTATAGCCCACCACACCACCTGAGATCCGAGAGAAGCGCGAAGATGCCATTAGAACTAACATGGAAGAGATAGGTGCTACAGTCAAGGATTTTAGCCAACTGTTCAAGGAAACACTAGAACTATGGGCCTCACCGTAGGAGGACCCAAAGGTGAAAAAGATTGAAGTAGAAATTTGAGATAAGAAACCACGGTATGATGAGATCAAGGAAATGACATTCACCTTAGCACCCTTGCAATGGTTGAATTGATTGAAATAAGGGACATCCCTGCAAGAAAAGATCAAGGAGATGTGGACAAGGATGCATATTATCACTGTGTAGATGTAGCCTTGGGAAGAAGAGGCAGGGAAAATCTCACATACTGTGAATGGAAAGCTCAATGCGACAAATGCAACAGACAATCAACTTAGCAGCAAAAGGACTGACTAAAAAGAAGTTGGTCGAATAAGTTCGACAAGTAGTAGCACAATGTATGGAGTTGCTTCACCTAGTGAAGTCTTTGTTCAACAGCTTGAAAGCAAAGATGTAGAGCATACGAATAGAGTGACTCAAGGTCGAGTCACATCTTTGTGTTGGGGGCCTATTGGGACGGGGTCCCCTAGCTCCACCTCTCCATTTTAAGGAGTGGAGCATGCAGCTTGTGTTGGAAATAATACTGAGAGGGGGGGTGAATCAATATTATCAAATCAAATATTTCCTTTTTCAAACCCAAATCATATATGCTACTTCAGTTAGTAAAAACTATGTAGAAGGAAACCCGCGTATATAATGCAAACTTATAATTTACTTTATCTTTTAGATGTTGATTATTAATCTGTGTATCTGAGTCAAATAAATAGTAACTAGAATAGTAAAACAGAGCAGTAGACAATCACACACAAGAACACAAGATACAAGGTGGAAACCCAATGTGGGTGAAAACCACCTGTTGCAATTCGTCTCTATCTTCCTTTAATTAGAAACTTCTTTTTACAATGTATTGGTGCAGTCCTTTACCAGTACGCAGGCTGCAACCTGCAGAGAGCTACAACCCTCTCTCGTTTTCCAGCTTCTCCTGGAAGGGAGCTACAACCCCCTTAGCTCTTGTATTAGCCAAGATACTAGTATGTAGGTGCTAGTCTACTGAAGGCTACAACCTTCTCTTTCTTCTAGGGACCTCGTTTCATAAATTTTCAGACTGGATCCATGAACATCAATCAATCATCAAGAATTTCTGCATCAAACAATCTCCTTTTCACCAATTAGCATTGAATCAAGTAAGCACTGCTCTGACAGCTATACCCAGAACATAGTAACAGTAATCACACACCAAATTTTGAACCCAAAATATTGTAGCAATAAACAGAGGTAGCTAGATCATAATTTAAAAGATATACGCTACTTCAACAACCTGAAACCTGTGTGCATACGCTCCTGTGTTTGGACCAACCTGCGTATACGCTATTTTCATTCACTAAACCAGCGTGTACACGCGCTTTCACTTCACTGAACCTGCGTACAGATCTATAAAGGATAATTCATTATTTCAAATATTCAGACACTGATTAACCCAGATTGTCAGATTTATAGATCAAGCATGCACCTCATATAACAGATCAAAATCATACAAAGATACTATTATTCAAGCTTAAAGATTATGACCCATCAATAGAACTTATCCTTCTTTATACGCTAAGGTTCCTCCTTCATTCAGATCCAGATCTGCACCATAACCCAATCACAAATATTTCAGATCTATCACTTATTAGATATTCAAGTCATTTGATGATCCTTTGCCAAATGATCTCCTTCCTCTTTTATAGTCTTACGCCTTCCAGAATACCACGATCCAAAACCATAGGATCAAAAACTGTTGGACTAATACCATGAACCAACCATGAAAGTGCATGAACTTTTCTCTTCATGAAAGGAACTTTTATCTGCATGAAAGTGCGTGAACTTTTTTTTTTATATGAAAGAAACTTTTCTCTGCATGAAAGTGCATGAACTTTTCTCTACATGAAAGAACCTTTTCTCTGCATGAAAGTGCGTGAACTTTTCTCTACATGAAAGAAACTTTTATCTTCATGAAAGTGCGTGAAATTTTCTCTACATGAAAGAAACTTTTATCTTCATGAAAGTGTGTGAACTTTTCTCTACATGAAAGAAACTTTTATCTTCATGAAAGTGCATGAACTTTGTTGCACTATAATTTATCATTTGAGATGAGTGGGTTGCCATCAATTACAACATATGTATCATAATGCCAACAATCTCCCCCTTTGGACTTGATGGAAACAACAACCAATCACTCTCCCCCTTTGACATCAAGGGCAAAGGGAAGACCAAGATAATCTCTTTCCTAGATGAAAATTCCGCTGCCCATACTCCCCCTGAGTACCTGTTGAAATCTCTGAATGAGCTCCCCCTTTGTATATGCCAAGGTGTACCACTATGTCCATGCTTCCTCTAAGTACATGCTGAAGTCTCTGCTCCGCTGAAGTGTGCTGTTTATAAATGACCTTCCTATCACCAAGAACTCATACATCCATTTCCCATCCAAGTGGGGATATACTAGAATTGACTCATCCACCCAACCAAGTGGGGATACATCAAAAGTTTACACATGATAAAACAAGAACATTACATCTTCATCCCAGGCATAATGGGGAAACCAAGATAGGCCGTTACATGACCTTGACACCATAAAAGAGATACATGACATAGAGACGAAATATCTAGAGCAAGACTTATGAAAGTCACCAATAACTGATAGCAGCAGCATCTGACAATCACCATTCAGATCAGCAACCCTGATTTCCTTCTGTTCTCCCTCTGTATTTGTTCCACCTGAAACCAACAATAGTTGTGAACTAGAACCAAAAGCTTCTAAGATAATGCCAGCAATGCATCATTAGAAGTTTATCTGCTCCCCCTGAACCTGTGCCAGATGGTCTCTGTCAGACCCATATCAGACTATCTTTAACCAGAGCTTGTCCCTATTGATATCCCTCAATCCTCCATATACGAGACTGTCTCTGCACAAACTGGCATATGTACACGGATCCTCCTTAGGCAACTCGCGTACACCCATTTTTCTTGGAAATAGTCAAGATTTAATAGCAAGATGATGCATCAACTACTCCCAGCTTCTGTCTGAGGTATTCAAAATTTTCCCTGGGTATTGGTTTGGTGAGTATATCAACAACTTGTTCCTTAGAGGGAACATATTCCAACTTGACCTTTTGTTCCAACACTTGTTCCTGAAGAAAGTGGTACTTGATCGGTATGTGCTTGGTCTTTGAATGCATGACTGGGTT
>Ga0139314_100566_pt1 | contig 10211 bp, 10 predicted proteins | sample In2P11_FD_99376 | JGI IMG/M metagenome (GOLD analysis project Ga0139314, IMG submission 99376)
TTTCCCCATCAGATTGAGGATCATAAGATGAGCTATGAGTGAATTGAGTACCTAGACAAGAAAATAATTCTATCCAAAAATATCCAATGAAAATAGGATCTCTGTTGCTTACAATAATCTTTGTGTTAGTATTTTTTGATGATATTCTAATCTACAGAAAGTCTTGGAAGGATCATGTTCATGAATCACCATGTTGACAGGGTGCACAAACTATTGGAGGAGAAACAATTATATGCAAAAACTTCAAATATTTCTTTAGCGTACAGGACATGGAATATCTGGGTCATATTGTATCTCATGAAGGTGTTAAGGTAGACCCTAACAAAATTAAAGCCATTGAGGAATGGAAAATCCCCACATCCACCAAGAATCTATGAGGATTTCTCGAGTTGACAAGGTATTATCACAAGTTTGTTAAGAATTATTGGAGAATAGTAGCACCTTTAACAACATTACTGAAGAAAGATGCATTTTCTTGGACTCTAGAAGCAATGAAGGCCTTTGAACATCTTAAAGAGGCAATACACCAAGAAATGGTATTAGCTATACCAGACTTCACAAAAACCTTTATTGTGGAATGGGATGCCTCAAGAAATGGAGTTGATATTGTTCTAATGCAAGAAGGAAGACCCATTTCGTTTGATATTGTCCAATCAAGGGAAAGTATTTAGACAAAGCTATTTATGATAAGGAAATGTTGGAAATATTACATGCACTTAAGAAATGGTGACCTTACCTAATGGGAAGACACTTCAAGGTAAAAGTGGATCATGATAGTGTTAAATAATTTTTAGAACAAAGATTATCTTCAGAAGAGTAGAAAAAATGGGTCACAGAGATGTCAAGTTATGACTCTGAAATCATCTACAAAAGGGGGAAGAAAATTATTGTTACAGATGCACTCTCAAGAAAGGATGAGGATGTGGAAGCATTGCTTTTTTCCATTTCTATTATCCAACCAGATTCGATAAATGAATCAAAGGATGAATGGGATAATGTCAAAGAAGTGTGGGAACTCATTCAAAAGTTGCAGCAAGATCCTAGTACATCTTATACATTTAGCTAGACAAATGATTCATTATGGTATAGAGATCACTTTTACCTCTGTAAGAATTCCCAACTTAAACAAAATATTATTTTGAAATTTCACACCTCTCCCTTAGGAGGGCACTCAGGGTTTTTAAAAATTACCACAGGGTTAAGAAGGAGTTTTTATGGGATGGCCTTAAATTTGATATTCAAAAGTTTGTGGCGGAATGTTTGGTTTTCCAACAAAATAAAGTTGAGACAATTAAGACCTCGGGTCTATTACAACCTTTATGCATTCCAAGTCAACATTGTGAGGAGGTTTCAATGGATTTTATCACAAGTTAAGCCAAGTCTGAAGGAAAGAGTCTCATCATGGTGGTAGTTGATAAACGTACCAAGTATGCACACTTTTGTGCAGTATCTCATCCATTTAAACCCAGAACATTTGCTACTGTATTTATGGAAACAATTCAAAAGCTACATGGAAACACAAAGATTATTGTAAGCAACAGAGATCCTATTTTCATTGGATATTTTTGGATAGAATTATTTTCTTGTCTAGGTACTCAATTCACTCATAGCTCATCTTATGATCCTCAATCTGATGGGGAAATTGAGATAGTGAACAAATTTTTGGAAGGATATCTTCATTGATTTGTATCTGATAAACAGACATAATGGGTCAAGTAGTTTCCTCTGGCTAAATGGTGGTCTAACACTTCCTTCCATACTATAGTAAAAATGACCCCATTTATGGCACTTTATAGATATCATCCACCATCCATCACATCCTATTTAAGAAAAAATTCTAAGGTTCAAGCAGTGGAATATCACATCGAGCATCAACAACAAGTTCTCCAACTCATAAAGGATAACCTCACTTTGGCGCAGAATAGAATGAAAGAACAGGCAGAACAACATCACAATGAAAGAATTTTTGATGTAGGTGACTAGGCATTTCTACAACTATAGCCATACAAACAAATGTCCCTCAAGCAAGTTAAGAAGTATAATAAATTATCACCAAAGTACTTTTGTCCATACAAGGTGTTAGAAAATATTGGCACTACGACATACAAATTAGAGCTTCCTGCATCTCCCTAAGTGCACCTAGTTTTCCATGTTTCATGCTTAGAGAAGGTTATAGGTGACAAGCTCCTAGTTCAAACAATATTTCCAGAACTTGATGAGGAAGTAAAAATCATATTGGAACCTAAAGCAGTCACATAAACAAGAACTCAACAACTACAAAATCAATCAATTTCAGAGTATCTCATCATGTGGAAGAACTTACCCACTGAAGATTCCACATGGGAGGATGAGAAATTTATATAGAAGCATCCAGAACTACTCAAGCATTAAGGACAAAACTTTTTTGAATGAGAGAGTATTTTAGGTCCCTATAATACTAGTGTATTCCCCCATTATTGTTTTCATTGTAGCCGCTTATTTTTATTATTGTGCCCATGTTGTCCCCATATTGTTATTATTGTGCCCCATAGAAGCCCATTATTGCTATTGTTATGCCCTTACATTATTATTGTTATATCAGCTCTGATTATATTGCGAACCCTTAGACTCCTATATATAGAAAGAAGGTTTTGTCATTTGAATCAACAAATAATTGTTCATTTGTGTAATGTAAATGAGGTTTCCCCATCGAAGAGGCTAATTTTGAAGTCATTGATCTATCTCTTCTTCTATTTCATGAGTTGGTTGCATAACAAAAAGAAGAAAAAAAACCCTAAAGGCTACCAAAATCACACAAAAACCTACTAGAAGGGTGAAAAGGAGTCATAACAAGCTAGACCTCCTTGCTAAGGTAGGAGAAGCCATGGATAAATTCCTAGTTTACTTCGTGGGGTATGTTAGAGCCTAGATTTGCCTCAGGCTAAAAAGGCAAGGTTCTAGGTCCACATCAAACCACGCTCAGCCTCGTAGTTAGCTCTACGATGACAAGAGAGGGCTCTCTCCGAGTCAATCTCAGCGAAAGATAATCAATGGGGCTAGAGATGACTGAAATAAAAACTAATTATAGGATAGGTATAAAGTGAAAAGTTTTGATTTGAGTTTTTTGGGGGATTTTGTTGGAAAAAAGGGACAGGCAAATTTTGGGTCCAGGGATGAGGCCAGATTTTTGTAGAGTTCAAGTAGGGGCAAGATAGGCAGTAGTTTTTATGCTTTGGATTGAAGGAATGGGTGGATTAGGCTGGTGAGGAGCCAAGGAGCGCAAGAAGGCCTCAAGAGTCCTCCTCAAACAAATGAAAACATGAATAATTAAACAAAATATCCAAGCAGAGCATAGTAGTCCAATGAATTCTACCTTAATCACTCATTTGTTTAATTACAGAAGATAAGAGAAGGGAAAATGGTACATATAAACATCAGTGAACTTACAAATACATAGAGAAAACACACCATCAAAACATAGAGCCACATGGATCCCAACAAGTGCTGCAAAACCCTGGTCTTTCCTTTTCCAAAAATGCAAAGATAAAATGTACAATGATGTGCCAAGCAATCCCCAGTATCCAACCCTGAAAATGACTGAGAAATTACATGATATAGACAATACTAACTCCTTCCCATGCCTCTAGGGGTCAAGCTCATCATTCTAGGAGTTGTTTGAACCAATTCTAAATAAGGAACTAAAAACTAGGTAGTCAAACAACTTACCCCTATATGCTAGGAAACTGATTCATTCATTTAATTTTTCACTTTTTAGTGAATGAATCCTCTAGAACAAGTAAAAATGTGCCAATATTACATCATGGTTATCAAATTAAATCATGAAAGGTCAATAATAACATCAAGAAGCAAAACTGGTCAAAAATGGGAAATTGCTAAGCTGAACAGTGAAAAATAGGCATAAATCCTCTATGCGCCACGCCTGATTCTCTATGCATCATGCCACTTTGGAGCTGATTTTGATGCACTTTCTAAAGTCCAAATTGAGCCCAAGTGTTCTTGTGGGAAATCCCTACCTATATACTTTCCAACCCAAGTGGAATTTCTGAATTTGGATGTCATTTGCCCCTCCAAAACTTCAATCTCCCAAGACTGCTTCCTATGTGTCAAAATAGGGGCAGTGAGGTCATTTTTTGAGTGTTTATGACCTCCTGAGGACTCAAAACTTGCCCAAATTTCTTGGCCATGCACCAGCAACCATGATTTTTCATGCCAAATCTAGAAATGCAAAGTTTTTGTAATTTGGGGATCCCTAGCAAAAGCGCGCGCCACATAGGGAGGAAAACCCTATTTTTTGTGCCAAAATTTGTCAAAATGACAAAAATGCCCAAAATTTCTTAAAATTTGGGCTAGAGCTTCTCCATAAAGTGTCATGTTGGGCTAAAGAGGATTCAGCCAATATCTGAAGAGGATCATGCTCCTTTTGCCTCTTTTCCTTCCTTATTGCCTTCTTTCATTTTGCCTTTAGATTCCTTATTCGTGCCTTGCAAACCTTGTTCTGCACCATGTAGTGGAAAGCCATGTGTCTCAACAATGCTTTGTCTCTTTCAGCCTTGTCTGGTAGTCCTCTAAGTGGATGTTAAATCTCTCAAGCCAAGACTTTTGATCATCATTAATCTCTTGCTCCAATGAAGAGAGTTTCATCCTCCTCCTTTGGGTAGCTTGACGATTCTCCCTGATGTTTTGTACTTCCATAATCGCTTGCTGATCTTCAAGCTACTTATTCCTTTGCTCCAAATATTTAATATTCCACTTAGCCCTATCCAAGTCGAGGGATAAGGCTTTGATCTCTGTCTGCTGCTCCTAGATGATCTCTCTAAGTTTGGCACTTTCCAGGCCATATCTATATCATCATCATGAATGAGAATGAAGTCGGTCTCTTGTTCACCTGAAAGCCCCTCATCATGCATTGGGCTCTTGCCTTTGTCTTGTACATGTGGTGCTGATGTCGGAAGTGAGGCCCCTTCCACACCGGGTGGAGATAACACTCACTTCACTCCTGCAAACAAATGTCTAGTGCCCCTCTGATATGTGATGAATACCGGCACACTAATAGTCTCATGGCGCTCATACTGATGAGAAGGTCCACCTGTGTCATGCCCAACCTCTAAAAGCCCCTGTGAAGCTTTGAAGAAATCACGGGAGATGAAATCATCCCAAGTGATGCCCTGTAATCCAAGCTGATGAACCACCAAAATCTTAATAAGAGAAAAATGATAAACATTGTTAAGTTGCTGCTGAGGGGTTTTGTGTTGCACAAGGGTGGTAGTCCTCTTTATGTTCTGGCAAATGAAATACAGAATGTTCATCACCCGTACCCATTGAATTGCATGAGAAACCTAATGTGATAAGCATATAAACAGGAGAACCATCCCTCACAACTGAAATACTTCATGATTAATTTCATTAGTGAAGCATATTCATCTTTAAGATATCAGAATGGAAACACTCTCTTGAGCTGCCTCAAGAAACCGATTTTAATATATGGCTCATAATGTTGCCGGTCAATCTTCTTCCTCTTGGTCCATGGTTCCCCAATGTTGGGTGTGCCGGTTTCCAGTGAGATAGATTATGGTGTAAGTGTGAAGGTGACACCAACCAAAGTAACCTGATCTCCATGTAAATGCAGTACAAATAGATGAGCCAACTCATGATGAAATTGAACATTAGCCACCTTCTCACAAAACTCATAGCATGACTGATGCTGAAAATAGAAAATGGCTAGAGGGCAGGCCTGTAATTCAATGAGGGTGACTTGTTCTTCTCTGATATGTCTGCCTCCTCTATGAGGCCTCCGGGGTGCATGTTCCTCCTTGGGTGAGTCACTGTGGGTTTCCATTCCATAATCAAATGAATGCTTAGATGCCATGACTACTGTACAAAATGCCTTGGAGAAAAATATGCTGGTGTATGAAAACTGTGTTGCACTACTCTTTTAGTAATGTGCCTATACTCTACCACCAAGGGGAAAACAGTGAAACAGGGACTGTTAGGAAGGGGAAAAAATAGTAAGGGTTTAAGGACTACTGGGACATATTTTATTAGGGAAAGTAGGAGGGTTTTGAGGGGTTTTATGTATAGGGTTAGGAGACTTTTTGTAGGGTTAGGGTTTGAAGTTTTTGGAGTTGAGAATTTGGGATAGAGAATTTTGGATAGGGGTTTGATGATTTTAGGGGGTACGGAAGACTGAAATTAAGGAAAAAGAATGAAATAAAGGAGAAAAGAGAATGATGGAAAAGGATGAACTTGGTGGCAAATAGCTTTTAAAACTCTAGTCAGCCATTCTTATGTGAAGGTTTTAACATGGTAGATTTTGATTATGAGTTTAAACCATCACCATTCATCAATCACTGTATCATAGCACAAATCTGAATGCAATGCAGTGATAGAGATCCTACCTAGCAATTCCATGCATTTCCATGGTGATTTGGAGCAAATTTTAGCAATTTTGAGCTTTTGAACTCTATGCACCACGCAGCTTGCCCAACGTGTTGTGCCTTCCCAGTGCGCCGCGCCTTCTGCCCAGTGCACCGCGCCGGAAAGTTGCAACAATTTTTTGTCCAATTTCTCACTCTTTCACAAAAATCACTTTGAGATGCCTCCTCTTTGTTCTTGGCATGCAAATGAATGTTTTAAAACTTGGAGACATGCTTTATACATCAAATTAATTTTGTCAAAAACCCATTTTTGTAATGTTTTGCAGATGACCTTTATTTCAACCTCTATTTTGGACTTTTTCACTATTTTCACTTTGTAATGAGTGAAATGACCCAAGCTTGGCTTGTTTTTGCAGGTTAGGGAGCTTCTTAGGCTGAGGAAAAGAACCAGGGTGCAAGTGAAGAAATTTACAATGAAGAGAACAAAATTTACATGATTTTGTACAAATAAAGCTGAATACTCTGTTTTCTCATCAAAACAGAGTTTTGAGGAAAAACACATTTCGAACACTTTTTAACAAAATTTATTGGCGATAGAACATCCTCATGGCATGTTGGTGATCATCGGACACTCTGAAGCATTTATTGACAAAACCCTAATGAAACCCTAGACATACTTGACACTAAAACCCTAAAGACAACTTTTGAAAATTTGATGAAAATATTGTTAAATGAAGAGCCGGCAGACAGATAACATGAGGGGAATGAGTGACAAGGCCCTTCTGTCAGATTATGGCATGCTCCTAGTGGAATGAAGATGATCGAGCTGAATGAGACACCTAAAAATGAAAAGCAATAAGAGAAGTGATCTTTGACGAAGGGATGACCACACTGACTCCAACAGGGTAGAGTAATACACAAACCCTAGTTTTGTTGCACAAAACTTTATGGTCCCTAAGCATTTTGACCTACTCAGTTTAATATTATTTTACAATAAATTATTTTTGATATGTTTTTTTTAATATATCAGAGGTTTTTATGGTTGAGGGAGTATGAATCAACATGAGGAAATAAATCCTCAAAAGGAGCAAGCAGTTACAGAGGTAGTTACATAGTTTCAATATAATTTATAGGTTCATGCACCAAATTTCTATGAGGGAAGATGAGTTTTAATTCAGTATATCAAGCCTACAAACAAGTGAACAACTCTAGATCCTATAACGCAGTAGTAACCTCATCCTTGTTCCAAGATACTAGTAGGAGATACGCACAACAGTTCTACAAATATTTTTTGACTAGTGATATATTCCAGATAGAGATCCAAGCAGCTAAGATGATAGGATTATAATTGTTTTTTTTAATTAAACTTTCAAATTATGTACATATCTTGTAATTATTTCTACCAAAATTTGAAGGATGCCTCTAAAAAGGGTGATGAAATCAGAAAGGAAGGAAATGTCAAGGATTTGGACAAAGTTTAGTCTTCTTTTAGTCTATAGAATGAGATAGGGAAGGTTAAATATCTATTCATTTTGTTGAATTATTGAATAATATGCAGTACAAAGAACAGATTATCAAGATGATAAATAGCTCATCGGTTGATCAAATAGTGGATATTAATAATCAAGATTCTCTGAATATCCAATATGGTTCACCTACATTCTTATTTGGTTCACATGCTACTAAGATAAATGAATATGTGCCTGCCTTTTATGTGACCTTTAATATCCATGATATGGTTCTACATAATTCAATGCTTGATTTGGGGGCTTCACATAGTTTGATGTGCAAGATTGTTATGGATAATATAGGGATGGATATCACTAGACACTAAAAGGACTTGTCATCATTTGATTCTAGAAAAGTATAGTGTTTAGGGTTGATTAAAGATTTGGTTGTGAACTTGACTCAAATCCCAACAACAAGTATAGTAATGGATGTCATGGTAGCTAATATATCACCAAGGTTTGGAATGCTACCTTCTTGTGTTTGGGTATCTAAATTAGGTGGTACTCTGCAAATGGACATGGCATATGCCTTCATCCCTATTTTTGGAGAAACAAGGAGACTATACAGGGTAGTTCAAATGAAATATGTGGTAAGAAGTAAGGAAAAACCAAAAAATCATCCAACTTGTGTTGTAGACACTGATTTTGGATCAGAAATTTTATTTAACAATTTGAATTTGGAGGAAGAAAATCAGTAGCAAGTGGAAGAGAAAATTTAGATAAAAAATGAGCAAGTGGCTCACATATATGAGACATGGAGCATGTTTTTTGATGGGCATGTTTTAAAAGAGGGATCAGGAGCTGGTATATGGATCAATTCACCAAATGGACATATCCAAGTGTATTGTTTAAATTTATATTTTGATTTTTCTAATAATGAAAATGAATATGAGGGTTTATTCATTGGTTTGAACATACTCGAAAGCAAAGAGCTAAAAGGATTCATATTTTTGGAGACTTGGAGCTCATTATAAATCAGGTTAAAGGTTTATATCAGGAAAAGCATCCAAGGATGAGAGCTTATAGAAATGAGCTTTGGGATTTATTTGACAATTTCTTTGTTAAGCCCAAAATTTCAGTAGTTTGTAAATAGGAAAATTGAAGGCCATCCCATAAAAACTCCTTCTTAACCCTGTGGTAATTTTTAAAAAACCCTGAGTGCCCTCCTAAGGGAGAGGTGTGAAATTTCAAAATAATATTTTGTTTAAGTTGGGAATTCTTACAGAGGTAAAAGTGATCTCTATACCATAATGAATCATTTGTCTAGCTAAATGTATAAGATGTACTAGGATCTTGCTGCAACTTTTGAATGAGTTCCCACACTTCTTTGACATTATCCCATTCATCCTTTGATTCATTTATCGAATCTGGTTGGATAATAGAAATGGAAAAAAGCAATGCTTCCACATCCTCATCCTTTCTTGAGAGTGCATCTGTAACAATAATTTTCTTCCCCCTTTTGTAGATGATTTCAGAGTCATAACTTGACATCTCTGTGACCCATTTTTTCTACTCTTCTGAAGATAATCTTTGTTCTAAAAATTATTTAACACTATCATGATCCACTTTTACCTTGAAGTGTCTTCCCATTAGGTAAGGTCACCATTTCTTAAGTGCATGTAATATTTCCAACATTTCCTTATCATAAATAGCTTTGTCTAAATACTTTCCCTTGATTGGACAATATCAAACGAAATGGGTCTTCCTTCTTGCATTAGAACAATATCAACTCCATTTCTTGAGGCATCCCATTCCACAATAAAGGTTTTTGTGAAGTCTGGTATAGCTAATACCATTTCTTGGTGTATTGCCTCTTTAAGATGTTCAAAGGCCTTCATTGCTTCTAGAGTCCAAGAAAATGCATCTTTCTTCAGTAATGTTGTTAAAGGTGCTACTATTCTCCAATAATTCTTAACAAACTTGTGATAATACCTTGTCAACTCGAGAAATCCTCATAGATTCTTGGTGGATGTGGGGATTTTCCATTCCTCAATGGCTTTAATTTTGTTAGGGTCTACCTTAACACCTTCATGAGATACAATATGACCCAGATATTCCATGTCCTGTACGCTAAAGAAATATTTGAAGTTTTTGCATATAATTGTTTCTCCTCCAATAGTTTGTGCACCCTGTCAACATGGTGATTCATGAACATGATCCTTCCAAGACTTTCTGTAGATTAGAATATCATCAAAAAATACTAACACAAAGATTATTGTAAGCAACAGAGATCCTATTTTCATTGGATATTTTTGGATAGAATTATTTTCTTGTCTAGGTACTCAATTCACTCATAGCTCATCTTATGATCCTCAATCTGATGGGGAAA
>Ga0139314_100567_pt1 | contig 10201 bp, 8 predicted proteins | sample In2P11_FD_99376 | JGI IMG/M metagenome (GOLD analysis project Ga0139314, IMG submission 99376)
TGGTGGATGAAGAGGGTCCGCCTCAAGTTGTGGTAACCTGCTGGAACGGAGTTAAGGGACGCAACGAAAGGACTCTCCCGTTGGAAGAATGTAAAAACGCAGAAGGAGGCAACCTAATCCAGAAGCACAAGAAGGTTGAGTGGTCAGGTAGGTGCAATATGAGGCATTTGACGGCAGTTTTTGGTTAATTCGACTGCTGACACGGCAGTTGACTGCTTCGTATGGGAGAACCAGGGATTTGGGTTGTAGTAGTGGACGACATGGAAGGACATGAAGGTCAGGCGGGACGCATGGATTGTCGCCTTCAAGTACAACTTGATGGAAACAAGCACGGCGAGAATGGCAATGGCAACTAGTGCGCTAACAAAACCCAGTAGGAGGAGTGGATGAGTGTCCAACAGATGGCGGCTGTGTCAGTCCTTTCGACCACTGGCACGTTGCCAGAAGAAGCCTTGCATGACGGAAGCTAGAAAGAGTTCTGTTCGTGGCGAGCCGAAAATCGATGTTGCAGCGTGGTCTATCTTAAAGAGAAGCTCGGATTTATAGTATGCAGACACTGTAAGTCCATACAGTACATTGACATGCCCTCTAGTATGTCACGGAGCTTGTCGCTAATTTACCACGTAGTCCGATGCCAGGCCTTGCCGCCGTCCGAGCGGAAACATACCTTACAGTAGCACCGTGTACATCTGATCGTTTGCCGACGATCATAGATGTTCCTTAGTTTCAGTATCTCCTATCGATAGAGAAGCTACAAATTCAAAACTCAATTTGCATCCCAGTCCCCTGGATTCCTAGAGAGGTTGCCGAAGTTGAGAGCTGTACGAAGAGCGTAGGTGTGGTCAAACTTGATTTCTTTCTCATGTTTATCTGGTGCGCTTGCGTACACCTGCGCCGCCTTGTCCAGCCTGCCTTGCCGCCAACATAAGCTTCGAGGAGGTGAATGAGGAGGTACTGAACGTCGGTTGCCTAATCGTCTTCACACATTGAAGTCTACCTTGGCGCACAACGTGAATGGATTGGTACGACGTGGATATGGTCGACTAGGCCGAGGTCTGGTTGTTAGATCAACGCAGTGTATAGTTCGGCGCGGTTCGGGGGACAACCTAAATGAACCGACGCAATGGCAAACGCTAGAAGTGCCCGCAGTCGAGAACGCGAAAGATCGAACGAACAAGGACGCGACGGGTCATTTTGCTTTTCACCAGGATGGGGCTGGTCCTTTCCCTCGCGGAAGAGACGGATGTATGCTTTAGCTAGGTATGCATGGCCACTTGACATGGTCGACGCGTAAGAAATGGTGATGATAGGCCATGGAACAGAGGTTTGCGAACAATTAAATTTATGCGAGGCCATTTTTGCAGACTATTGTACCCCATGTACTGTCGATACTTCTATCAAAATCGTCTAAACCAAGGAACTTGAGCTTTCAGAACATCATTTACTGCCTAGCACTGACCCTTCAAGACAATTACCTGGGCCGTCTATGAAATTGAATATAGAGGCGGCCACCTGGTACGGTGTCGATGCAGGAGGCGATATAGCCCGTGCACTTGTTGATGTTTCATCACATATCATGTGTCCCTATTTGGTTGGCCAGGGGGTGACCGCACCGGTCCAAGTACTTGGTGGTGTCTAATTGCCGAGCAAACCACTAGCAGGCACGAAGGGTGGCGTAGTGGTGAATTGAGCCATGAAGCACGAGCTACTGTACGCTGCGACACGGCCTGCAAAGGTTCTGTTACACTGGGGCTTGGGTTACGCTTACTTGGGACACAAAAATATTGTCTTGCTTCTGGCGTAGGCGAATGCTCCTGAACTCCTTCCCTCCGCGGCAGCTCTGGTATGTACAGGTTGCAAGTCTTACAGTATGCGAGGACGAGGCCGCTGCTGACATCTTCATCGTTACCGCATGTCGAGCTCAGGGTCCTATGCTGGTTGCTGAGCCATGTCCAAATCGAAACCCAAGTACGTGAAGTCAAGTTCGTGTTTGAGCCGCACCTCATGCCATTTCGTTTGTTGACGACTTCGCCTCCATCTCCAAGAAAACCCCTCGTATTGCATAAACGACAACATACTCACTATCATGTACGTACAGACACGGCTCGGGAAGGATAATGAGTTGTTCTGTCATTTGATGTATCTAGAATGTGTCATTGTGCAGGCAGTATGATGTTCTCGCCGGTTATACACCTTCGCAATTCACTGTTAGCCTATAAACTGTACCCAGCCGCATGTTATCCTGGTAGAGACAAGGGTAGTGGCAAGGTACTCAAGTTGTGCTGTCCCAAAAGTAGCGCAACAGACAAAAAAAGGAGGGCTGGGGAAGAAACCTGTCGACCAGGTTGTGCCACAAGGTTTTGCCTTTTTCTTAGCGGAGGCGATTTGAACGCTAAAGCCCGCCCCCATCTCAAACAGCTTCTTGCCTCATTGGAGCTTCGATTTGCCTAGGGGATTTTGAAAACACAAAGCAGCTGCCTTACAGGTATCTAGTGATGCGTGGGACAGAAAAAGACGTGCGGTCTTGAAGTATCTCGTTTCGATCAGCCATAACTGTAGCAAAGGTGCACACCTCGGGCTCACATCAAAATTCTGCTCATCACACTATATAGGTTAGATCCGTGAAGTTTGTTCGAGCACACCAAGAGGACGCAATTGACTGACGAATACACATCACTCAGTGAGCTGTTACTGAAGAGTTTTTGTTATTTTCCTAACACCGATGCAGTCTCATAATGGCTCCATTTTAAATCTGGTTTGGTCGACCAAAAGACACTGATCAGAATGGATCAAGCGAGGCTGTAGAGGCGACAGAATCAACCGATATCAAGTAAGTGACCATGACCAGAATCACACCACGTGCATGTACCTGCCTCACTTCATACCCAATACGCCGGCCATGACAATCGCTGCATGGTGTAACATGCTGTGGACGAGAATCTGACAAAATCAGACCTGAGGATCGATCCTCGACCTTTGCCCAGGATAGAGCACCCTTTACAGCAGAATCTGTGTTTGTTGACCGTGTTCGACGTCATAGCTTGGACGAGAAACGTGGAAAATTCAGGTCTCCGTCTCTGAACGTCGCTGCCGGTTCTATGAAGAGAGAAAGCAAGAGGCGATCCGATGCCATGACCGACACATCACGCTCTGATGTACCACGTAAACGCCAGTCTATTCCCCCTCCATCACAGCAACAAGTGATATCATAAATTCTTGGCGAGAGCCAATCTTTTGCACCGTCACAGATCGTATCAATTCCCGCCAGAGGCTCGTTAGTAGCTGTTCACGTTAGTTTCACCACAAAGAGATGCAATTAAATATCAACATACCATGGTACAATGGTCGACGAAGAAAATTGGTAGAGCCGCTATCACTTTGCTTGCGACTTGTCAGAGAAGTGAACCGACCACCAGGACTTGCAGAGAATGACGACGAGTATGCTGAGTCGGTGGGCAGATACTCGAGAGGTGTGTGTGTTCGATCTCGATCGTCAGAAGTAAAGGACGATGAATCAATCGTGTCGTGTCCTGGGGTATGATGGTCTTTGAAGCTGAGACTTTCGGGACGTCTGGAATCTGAGTAGGTGTCCTGTCGAGGTGGCAAGCATGAAGTCACGTGCTGGGGAGGTCGAGACACGTCTTCGTAGTTGCCTGTGGTGCCTATAACAGTCGCAGGATGGAGATTTGGGTGCTCCATCTCAGGTGCTTGGGGCTCATCTATTGCCACCTTGGGTCGATTACTCCGCTGCTCTTCCATCTGATCCAGTGTGTGCCTTGATGTCTCATTATGAGAGTTTGAAACTGAGGGGCTTAAACGCCTCGTGCTAGAGGTGTTTCTCAAGTTATACGTCAGTGATACCTTCGTCATCGTAGGTCAATAGTGAGATGAACAAGCTGTGAAGCTCGAGGATGATGACAATCTTCCAAACGATAGACTGGCAACACTAGCAATACTCGCAGAGCTGCGAGCCCAGACTTTGTACAACTTGTTCCAAAGTAGTGGTGGCGATCATGCTGCGGGATGACACTCACCGGTTGAGTCGCCTCGCTCTACCTCAGATCAAATAGGTACTTGTACCTACCTGCCATTGGACATGACCCAAGCCTGCTCTCCGTAGCAGACAAGGGTCAGGATTCTGGCTTTAGCGCTCGAAGTGAAAGCAAACGATCGCAACTACGCCTAAACTATGTAATACTTAGCTTGCTTTAATTGTGGACTGAAGGTGTGACAAGCGGACAGTTGAGAGGGCATCCGGTGTTTGGCCACAGAATTTCACATGTTCCCGTAACAACTAACAAACAGTAAACGGTAAGCCCCGAACTCTATCACTTGTTTTGTTGCTTGCTACCTGCTTGCGGCGTTCGTCCTTTCCCACGGCGTGTGTTTCTTTACATACCGCCGTTTTTCGTCGACCCTTGAGATCGTCTGCACATCAACGTGGTCACGATCATCACCTATCCTCTCTTAGCTCCAAATCCTACAGTGACTGCGCATCGTAGACTATGCAAAGACACAGGCAAGTCATCCAGTCAACAAACTCCGCAGGAGATCATTATAACATGTGGCAGTTCGAATCTGCGGTTCATACAATCCTCATCCTCACTCGATGGTAGTGCAAGTGAGAATGCATTGAGAGCTAACATTAGTCCCTCCAACAAGATACGAATGCTCTCTGGTGTGGGACCGATTATTCGTCTTAATTGGTGGATAAAGCTTAGTTACTGATGTGCGTCGACAAACGCGGATCCGAGGTACGGATGACGGTTGCGCAATTCCGCAGTCTCGAATTGCCATATATTTCATCTACTAACATGTCCCACAGCCCCATACTGATGTACCTGTTCAGTGTCTGCCGCCTTCCTAGCTCATTCAACCTACTTATTGCACAACGAAAGGGCTCAGCAAGGTACATAGAATCCTTGCACGTGCAATGTAAAGCCTTATGAGCATCAATATCGTGACACTTCGAGCACGACATAACTATACCAACACAGATTGAATCCCGGGGTTCTCATTCAGCTCGCTACAAACAAGTCAGCTGCTTAGGAAAACTCGATTCTGTATGCTTGATGACATGGCCATAAGGCCTACGACGTCCGACGCTCGACATCATCAATACACAACAACCTAGATTGTGCTCGTCAGGTTCTCATTTTCTTCCAAGCTTCTCGGCAAAATCAGTAGCACTAAACTGTTTTGTTTCACAGTTGTAGCTGAGCCATCTATCAGTCTATAAGAAGACATCATTAGTGTTGTTCACAGGAGAGCGAGTTTGAACTCACCGTTGATGCAAGCTGAATACCCGCATAAAGACATCGTTCCACCCTTGGTGCCTGGTGGGATGGCTGTTCGAGTAGTCTTGCATCCTCGTCGACAAGTCCTTCCTTTTCAAAGAAATCACTTGGGTAGTAATATGTCATGAGCATCAAACCTCTCATGGCGAAGTCCTCTACCAGTTGCCTCTTGTTACCTCCACCATAAGATTTTGGGAAAACATTTGATTCAATGTTATCATATGACACTCCAGACCGACCAACAGTGTTCAGAAATTGCGCCAGTTTCTCCCACGGGATACATTCCTCGATATATACCGAAGCACCTGGGATCCATGTCAAGGCAAGCAGGTAGGCCAGCACCATATGCATGAACGGAACAATGTTCTTATCCCCGAGGTGACCGGCAACATCACTTATAGTGTCGTACAGTATTGGCCCAACATACTTAGAGACCTGATCACTTGAAGTAATAGCCTTCTCCGCTGGGGTGTCTGGACCCTGGACCCTGTTAGTCTCGATTGGTCCGGTCCAGTACTCATTCTTAATGAGGCCAGTGATTGTTGAATCATTCATGACAAAGTCCTTCAGTAACTTCTCGAGATCCTTTCCGTACTTTTTGCAGTATTCCTGCTTAAGTCGTTGTTGGTGCTCGAAGACCATGCGCCAAAGAGTGTTCTCGACGTTTCCGGAATCCATCATCATGGCGAATAGAGAGCCAGCAATTTCTGGACCTTGTATTTTGAAGTGGGAGCCTGATCTAGCCATGTGAGCTCCCAAGTGATTTGCAAACTGCTGTCGATACATGTCATACTCCACGACCGAACGACGCTTGAAAAGAGTGGCTGCTGCACAAACAAAGTTGAATTCCGCGGGCTGATAACGAGAAGCTGGAGAGGCGGACTGGTCCAATAGCGGATTAAATAGCAGCAAGATGGAGTCGCCAGCATTTTTGAACGGAACGGCCGCAACCAGAGCCTTGCTATAAAGGAAGAGTTGCTGGACAATGTTTGGTCGTGCAAGGACAGCTAGATGATGCTGAATACGACCGGTGTTTGCCGATAGATCAGCAGCCTGATTATACCAGGTCCTGGCAGTGTTGGACCATATTTCTCTATCTCGTAGGTCTGCCTCCTCAATGGCCATCCGGTAGCGAGCCAGATCACCTAGGCATTCAATCCAAGTCTCCAGGAAGTCAGGGACAGTCTCCATCAGCAGGCCAATCATCGAATAGGCTAGGTAGACAAAGGACAACATCGGTTCGATCGACTCCGGTAAGCGATGGCGGAGGAGCTCAAGGAATGCATGGATGCCATGTCTCCACATTCGAGCAGGCATTGCATACTTGGCGGCGAGACCTCGCAGCTCATGTCCCTCGGTTACAGGGTGGTGGGATGCGCTAAAGAAGTCATGATGCTCATTTAGAAGTGTCCGGTGAAGTGCTATGAACGCCTGCCACTGCTCCTTACTCAACTTGGTAGGAGTTTGTGTTTGCTGACTGACTATGTTCATACACTTCTTTTCTACCATGACAAGATCAGCATAGATTCCTTTTTCCTCTTGGATCAGCTGCGATACTGTAATTGGCCGGGTTTCCAGATCTCTCAATAGCCCCGGCGGTGGTTGTCCTGGTTCATCGTTGAAATAGGGATCATCGAAGCCAGAATCCTGGTAGATAAGTTCGGGGGACTCGGAGCGTTGTGACTCGCCGTTCTCGGATATCACTTGTTGCTGTGATGGAGGGGGAATAGACTGGCGTTTACGTGGTACATCAGAGCGTGATGTGTCGGTCATGGCATCGGATCGCCTCTTGCTTTCTCTCTTCATAGAACCGGCAGCGACGTTCAGAGACGGAGACCTGAATTTTCCACGTTTCTCGTCCAAGCTATGACGTCGAACACGGTCAACAAACACAGATTCTGCTGTAAAGGGTGCTCTATCCTGGGCAAAGGTCGAGGATCGATCCTCAGGTCTGATTTTGTCAGATTCTCGTCCACAGCATGTTACACCATGCAGCGATTGTCATGGCCGGCGTATTGGGTATGAAGTGAGGCAGGTACATGCACGTGGTGTGATTCTGGTCATGGTCACTTACTTGATATCGGTTGATTCTGTCGCCTCTACAGCCTCGCTTGATCCATTCTGATCAGTGTCTTTTGGTCGACCAAACCAGATTTAAAATGGAGCCATTATGAGACTGCATCGGTGTTAGGAAAATAACAAAAACTCTTCAGTAACAGCTCACTGAGTGATGTGTATTCGTCAGTCAATTGCGTCCTCTTGGTGTGCTCGAACAAACTTCACGGATCTAACCTATATAGTGTGATGAGCAGAATTTTGATGTGAGCCCGAGGTGTGCACCTTTGCTACAGTTATGGCTGATCGAAACGAGATACTTCAAGACCGCACGTCTTTTTCTGTCCCACGCATCACTAGATACCTGTAAGGCAGCTGCTTTGTGTTTTCAAAATCCCCTAGGCAAATCGAAGCTCCAATGAGGCAAGAAGCTGTTTGAGATGGGGGCGGGCTTTAGCGTTCAAATCGCCTCCGCTAAGAAAAAGGCAAAACCTTGTGGCACAACCTGGTCGACAGGTTTCTTCCCCAGCCCTCCTTTTTTTGTCTGTTGCGCTACTTTTGGGACAGCACAACTTGAGTACCTTGCCACTACCCTTGTCTCTACCAGGATAACATGCGGCTGGGTACAGTTTATAGGCTAACAGTGAATTGCGAAGGTGTATAACCGGCGAGAACATCATACTGCCTGCACAATGACACATTCTAGATACATCAAATGACAGAACAACTCATTATCCTTCCCGAGCCGTGTCTGTACGTACATGATAGTGAGTATGTTGTCGTTTATGCAATACGAGGGGTTTTCTTGGAGATGGAGGCGAAGTCGTCAACAAACGAAATGGCATGAGGTGCGGCTCAAACACGAACTTGACTTCACGTACTTGGGTTTCGATTTGGACATGGCTCAGCAACCAGCATAGGACCCTGAGCTCGACATGCGGTAACGATGAAGATGTCAGCAGCGGCCTCGTCCTCGCATACTGTAAGACTTGCAACCTGTACATACCAGAGCTGCCGCGGAGGGAAGGAGTTCAGGAGCATTCGCCTACGCCAGAAGCAAGACAATATTTTTGTGTCCCAAGTAAGCGTAACCCAAGCCCCAGTGTAACAGAACCTTTGCAGGCCGTGTCGCAGCGTACAGTAGCTCGTGCTTCATGGCTCAATTCACCACTACGCCACCCTTCGTGCCTGCTAGTGGTTTGCTCGGCAATTAGACACCACCAAGTACTTGGACCGGTGCGGTCACCCCCTGGCCAACCAAATAGGGACACATGATATGTGATGAAACATCAACAAGTGCACGGGCTATATCGCCTCCTGCATCGACACCGTACCAGGTGGCCGCCTCTATATTCAATTTCATAGACGGCCCAGGTAATTGTCTTGAAGGGTCAGTGCTAGGCAGTAAATGATGTTCTGAAAGCTCAAGTTCCTTGGTTTAGACGATTTTGATAGAAGTATCGACAGTACATGGGGTACAATAGTCTGCAAAAATGGCCTCGCATAAATTTAATTGTTCGCAAACCTCTGTTCCATGGCCTATCATCACCATTTCTTACGCGTCGACCATGTCAAGTGGCCATGCATACCTAGCTAAAGCATACATCCGTCTCTTCCGCGAGGGAAAGGACCAGCCCCATCCTGGTGAAAAGCAAAATGACCCGTCGCGTCCTTGTTCGTTCGATCTTTCGCGTTCTCGACTGCGGGCACTTCTAGCGTTTGCCATTGCGTCGGTTCATTTAGGTTGTCCCCCGAACCGCGCCGAACTATACACTGCGTTGATCTAACAACCAGACCTCGGCCTAGTCGACCATATCCACGTCGTACCAATCCATTCACGTTGTGCGCCAAGGTAGACTTCAATGTGTGAAGACGATTAGGCAACCGACGTTCAGTACCTCCTCATTCACCTCCTCGAAGCTTATGTTGGCGGCAAGGCAGGCTGGACAAGGCGGCGCAGGTGTACGCAAGCGCACCAGATAAACATGAGAAAGAAATCAAGTTTGACCACACCTACGCTCTTCGTACAGCTCTCAACTTCGGCAACCTCTCTAGGAATCCAGGGGACTGGGATGCAAATTGAGTTTTGAATTTGTAGCTTCTCTATCGATAGGAGATACTGAAACTAAGGAACATCTATGATCGTCGGCAAACGATCAGATGTACACGGTGCTACTGTAAGGTATGTTTCCGCTCGGACGGCGGCAAGGCCTGGCATCGGACTACGTGGTAAATTAGCGACAAGCTCCGTGACATACTAGAGGGCATGTCAATGTACTGTATGGACTTACAGTGTCTGCATACTATAAATCCGAGCTTCTCTTTAAGATAGACCACGCTGCAACATCGATTTTCGGCTCGCCACGAACAGAACTCTTTCTAGCTTCCGTCATGCAAGGCTTCTTCTGGCAACGTGCCAGTGGTCGAAAGGACTGACACAGCCGCCATCTGTTGGACACTCATCCACTCCTCCTACTGGGTTTTGTTAGCGCACTAGTTGCCATTGCCATTCTCGCCGTGCTTGTTTCCATCAAGTTGTACTTGAAGGCGACAATCCATGCGTCCCGCCTGACCTTCATGTCCTTCCATGTCGTCCACTACTACAACCCAAATCCCTGGTTCTCCCATACGAAGCAGTCAACTGCCGTGTCAGCAGTCGAATTAACCAAAAACTGCCGTCAAATGCCTCATATTGCACCTACCTGACCACTCAACCTTCTTGTGCTTCTGGATTAGGTTGCCTCCTTCTGCGTTTTTACATTCTTCCAACGGGAGAGTCCTTTCGTTGCGTCCCTTAACTCCGTTCCAGCAGGTTACCACAACTTGAGGCGGACCCTCTTCATCCACCA
>Ga0139314_100568_pt1 | contig 10200 bp, 9 predicted proteins | sample In2P11_FD_99376 | JGI IMG/M metagenome (GOLD analysis project Ga0139314, IMG submission 99376)
AGGAAAACGAACTATGCTCCGTCACTCATTGTTTCATTTTTTAACGAGGTCGCCACAAGATCCAAACTATCCTCAGACTTCCTTGTTTCATTTTTTAACGAGCTTGACACAAGACAAGGAACCATGCTCAACACACGTTGTTTCGTTTTTTAACGAGGTCGCCACAAGATCCAAACTATCCTCGGGCTTCCTTGTTTCATTTTTTAACGAGCTTGACACAAGACAAGGAACTGTGCTCAAAACTCCTTGTTTCATTTTTTAACGAGCTTGACACAAGACAAGGAACTGTGCTCGAACCGAACTTCATCATAATGAATAGGAAGTCGGGGCTTCCAAAAGTGCCACTCCAGATGGAAGGTGAGCATCGTGGAAGTCAGGGCCCAATGCCCCCAGGACACTATGCACGACAGTAGCATCACTGGATCCAGGCACGGGATAGGTGGCCACATAGTTGATCTGTGATGGGGTAGATGCAACTGGTGGATGAAAACCAGGAGGGAATGATGAATGCGCAGGGTGGGCCTGTGGACGAGCAAATTCCAATTGGTCGATCGTCACGATTCTTCCATTGTGTGGAAAGCAAACCACACGGAAAAGTGAAGAGACCAGGGCGCCCATGGCATAAACATAGTCACGGCCAAGGAGAAGATTGAACTCTGATGATCCTTGGGTAACCGATACGTCTATATAGACAGTTTTTCCCCCCAAAGTAATAGGGAACTTTGGAAGGGTCCCTAATGGTTGACTAGTTCCTCTGTCAAAAGCCGTCAGATTCGGTGCAGCCGGCACAAGCGGAGGGGAACCCAATGCTTGCCAAGTGGTGGCAGGCATGAGGCTGACAGATGCCCCCTCATCTAAAAAAGTGCCATGTATCGCTGCATTATAGGTGTGTACCGTAATCCAGAAAGGTAGATGGGATGGAAGGCGGTAGGTAGTGAAACGTCTCCAGTCGAAGGCAGCGACCAAACCAATTGAATGGGTATGATCGCTCCCGTGCTCTAAAGGGACCAAAGCAGGACTCTCAGGAGCAGCTGGGATAGGGGAGTCATTTCGACATTCAGGAGGATTAGAGGAGACTAGAAGAACATGAGAATTATGCTCTTCCGAAATAGAGTGATCGACGGGTGGTGAGTTTGAGTCGACACTCTTTCCGACCAATGGTTGGTCTGGAACAGGCTTGGCACAGCCTGGTTCGGGAAGAGGAGGCTGAACCAGAGAGGAATCTTGGTCAATATCTTTGTCGGTAGGGGAACGATCTACAGTCGCAGAGAGATGTTGATCACCATCTGGAAGTTGGGGTGAAGGAGCTGTAAGACTTTCCAAGACAGCGGAGGCTTTGTCCATGAGTGGACAAAGGTGAAGGGCATGATGGCCTTCACAAAGTTTGCAGGGGAATCGAATCTTCCCTTTCTTCTTACCAGTGCCAACTGAGAGGGTAGCATCGCCATGAGCTTCAGAGGACGATGAGGGGTGGGCTGGATCATGAGACCAGACTTCTAAGACCTTGGGAATGCGAGGGCAATCACGAAGAAGGTGGTCATCCTTGCACAATCTACAAGGAAACTTGACCTTGTGCCGAGGAGCAGAAGGTCGTTTTCCTATGTCAAGCTCCTTAAAAAATGAAACAAGGAGTCTTGAGCACAGTTCCTTGTCTTGTGTCAAGCTCGTTAAAAAATGAAACAAGGTTTCCGAGGATAGTTTGGATCTTGTAGCGACCTCGTTAAAAAACGAAACAACGTATGCCGAGCATAGTTCCTTGTCTTGTGTCAAGCTCGTTAAAAAATGAAACAAGGGTTATGAGGATAGTTCTTTTACTATGTCAACCTCATTAAAAAAATGAAATAACTCCCTTTCCAAATCGAGTCTTTGACTAAGATCTCGTAAAATCCCAGTCGAGTCTTTCTAAGATCTTGAAAGTGAACCTTCATTCCATCCACTTTGTTGAATGCAATGAAGCTTGGGGGGCATGTACCTCAATTTGCATCATTATGCTGGGGGCATGCGAACTTATAACAAGCATAGTTTTTCGTTTCAAGCTTGTGTAAACATGAAACCGAATCCAAGCAGAGTTCTCCGTGGTTCAAGCTTGTGTAAAAATGAACCCATACCTGATTTACATCTTGTGATTGCCGCCTATCTGCTAAATTCTGTTAGATGAGCCTTGGTTGTTTCATTCCATCGCCACCATCTCTTTGGCTGATCATATGCTTTCACTTGGTTGTTTATCCTTTCCTGAGGAACCGCAGCGATGAGTAGTTTTATTAGCCAGCCTCTTGACCATTATATGTTTTGAGCAGTTCCACCATTACCGGAACCAGTTGCTACACTTTATACCACTCGTTCCTCTAGGACGAGTCTCCTTTAAGCTCTTTTCTGACTCGTAAAATATGAAAAGATTGCCGAGTATTTTTCCTTTTTGACTCGTTAAAGAGAATAAAAATGCAGGTCCTCTTTTAGCTCTTTTCCGACCATTTAAAGACGAAAAGATTACCGAGTTTTCCTTCTTGACTCGTTAAAACGGAAAAAGGGGGCGGTCGTCTTTAAACTCTTTTCCGACCGTTTAAAAGATGAAAAGATCGTCGGGCCTTTGTCGTTTCAGGTTCGTAAATGGTTACGAAACGACGTGATATCGATCGCTTTTTTACTTTTCAGGTTGATGTCACTACACATGAAAAGTACTCCTCGGTCGTAATGATCGGGCGGTTCTTGCGAGTATTGTTTTATACTTTTTCGGGCTCGCGAGACACAACTTTACGAAAAAGGACCCCCCTGGAGTCTCATTTTCAGCTATCTTTTCAGACTCTCTAAACATGAAAAGACGCCGAGTTTTTCCTTTGTCAGGCTCGTTAAATTGTGATGACATCGGATTCCGTCGAACTGACGCGTCACAAGCATATGCTATCCCCGTCAAGCTTGTTAAAAATAACTGGGGTACTCACCAGAAATGGTGGGGAAAATGGAACCATAATAATTGTCGTGTCGGCAGTATGTCGCTCTTGAACATGGCACTTTTCTGCGTTCGTGTCTGGGTGGGGACATCTCATCTTATTTTTCACTGGCCTCCATGGGTTTGGGTAATCCTGTTTGACCTCTCATCTGCTCATTGCTTTGTCACCATGACCTTTGATCCCTTGATGTCAAATACTGCCAAATCCGTTGTCGTGCCGCCGATATGTTCAAGAGAAGTTGACCTCTGCACAACAACAACCTCCCTCTACTATCTCACATAATCCTGATTCACAATGTCTTTCCTCTGTCTCGGGTTGATGATGTGGGAAACATCATGGCCCACCTTCGATCAAGGTCACTTCCTGTCGACTTCAGCCCATTATCCAGGAAGTTGATCTAGAGACTCCCTTACGGTGCCTTGGAGCCTCCATGCCTCAATGACAGGTTCTTCGTGTTCGACGCGAGGTTTTCATTATTGGCCTCCGATCGAATGATTCTACGGGTGTTCGACGCCAGCTCATTGATTCACACGCCGTAGATTGTACCTATAGTACCTTGAGGACCATTGTCATTATGGGTGGTACCTCTCGCGTCTGTTAACAGCTTTCATTATTGGCTGGTAATCAGACGATGTTCATGCATGTTCGACATCAGTTCCTGTATTCACATGCTTGAACTTGTACTTTGTTCAGGTCGAGATGGAGCGCCAGACCCTGGATCTTATCTGTTTGAATCCAGGCTGCGATTTTATGGATTATCATGATTGTCACATCACTCATTTATTGGATGGCTGCGACCATGCCTGAGTCTATCCATTGATCCTCGCTGGATGGCTGCGCCCATGCCTTGGATCTAGATTGTTATGTACTCTGTTATGGATGGCCGCGCCCATACCACATATGTCATGTACTTGAGATATCAGTTGTATTTCTCTATGCAGGTTCTTCGACGGCAGCATTTTCAGTTGTGCATGTTCTTGTAAAGCATTTCACCCCTCTCTCTCTATCGGGCTTCATGCTTTAGGGGGCATCTGTTACGCAGTAATTTGTCACCATGTTCTCACCGTCCTAGTCACCCCTCTCCCGCACTTCGGAGGACACATTTAGGGACCTGTGAGAAGTGACATAGCTTGAAAACACTTGCATTAGATTCCTCTGAGTATGGACTTTACATGCCCTTAAGACATCTCCTGCAAAAAACCCTTGGAAAATACCCTTTTTCCATTAGCGCGGTTTCCCAATGTACTGCTCACACTAATGGGGGAAATCCAACAAAGAGGGCGCGCCAATTGGCGCTCTGTTTCAGTGTTGTACCCGCGCTAACCCGATTTAGTAAAGTTTCTAACAAACTGGCACGGGATTGTTCTTGCCAACTCATGAACTTTATCTGAGAACATTTTCCGAGGACAAATCCAACTCGATCGATGTTGTCGTTGATCTTATCTCCTGCAAAGATGAAGCTTATCCCATCTCCTCCCCTTTGATCTATAAAAGCTTGGTCTGCTACCTTGATCAAGCTAGCCATAATAGTGAGAACAAGGGAATAGTGCTGCTGCTGGTCTTAATCATGATAGTGCCATAGTGCTAAGGAGAGTGAAGATTGGCTTTGGAAGAGGATCATACTTCTAGAAGGCTAAGAGATTGCTGCAAGGAGCAAGGAGATTCTTGTCACCAAAGAGAGAGAGGCTTGTTTTGCATCCCCAACAAGCTTTACAAGGCATGTACACCTGACGACCCAGCCAAAGGAGGATCCGACGTCAGAACATATGGTTGTATTCTTCTTTGATTGATCATTAATAATAGATGACTATCATTATGGTTCCACTCTTGTTGTCTATCGTAACGATGCTTGAGTTATATCCTTTCTGACTGATATATAGTTGCATCTATCGGTTTCTATGCTTGTTTTGTGTTGTTCTTTGCGTGTGTGCAGGTATCCATTCACGGGGATCGTGAGGATTGTGACCAGCCGGAGCAAGGGATCGACTCTCTTGCGACATTAGCATTGGAATCCAAGTAAGCTCTTATCGCTTATTCATAGATCGCAATTAGGAACCTGCGTGTTAGCATTGGTTGATTGTTGCTAGACCCGATCTGGGCTAGTAGGGATCGCCTCTGTCCGCAGAGGGGATTTACCTTCACAACACCTTCCATGAAGAAATAAGGAACAATACGAGTGTGTATTGATTATAGGGATGTTAATCATGCTTGTCCAAAATACAACTATCCCACTCCCTTTATCGACGAGATAATTGATGAATGTGTCGAATGTGAAATATTTTCATTTATGGATGGCTTTTCCGGCTATAATCAGATCAATATCTACCCAGAAGACCAATCTAAAACTGCCTTTATTTGTCCCCGGCGTACATTTACATATAGGAAACTCCCTTTTGGTTTGAAGAATGCTGGGGAAACTTTTTAGAGGGCAATTCATTATGCCTTCCACAACATCAAAAACATTGTTCAACCCTATCTAGATGACTTACCTTCTCATTCACAAAAATGGGTTGATCACCCGGAACATTTGAGAGCCATCTTTTTACAGTGCTGACACTATAAAATTCGACTCAATCCACATAAATGTGTGTTTTTTGTTGGTTATGGTCATTTGCTTGCTTTCGTAGTGTCCAAAGAAGGAATTCGACTCGACCCCTTGAAGGTTAAGGAAATTCTTGATCTGCCTCCACCTTCCGCTTTACTTCAGTTACAGAGACTCCAAGGGAAGACTAACCTTCTAAGGAGATTCATTCCCAACTATGTCGAAATGGCTAAAGGATTCACTCATCTTTTGAAAAAGGGAATTCCCTTTCATTGGGACTAGGTTATGTAAGCTTCCTTTGATGCTCTCAAAGATACCCTAATCCGAGCATCATTAATGTATTCCCCTAATTATCAGAACAACTATTTCCTATATCTCGCCACTGCAGATACAACCATTACTATGGTTTTAATCCAAGAAGAAGATGGGATGGAACATCTGATCTATTATTTGAGTCGCAATCTCAATGATACGTAAGTTAAGTATTCTTACATTGAGAAGCTAGTTTTGGCTTCCTTTCAAGCTGTAAAAAGATTTCGCCATTATATCTTGCTCCAAAAGACCACTGTCATTTCAGATTGCAACCCTATGACATACATCTTGTCATGTCAATTAATGGGGGGCAAGTATTCAAAATGGACCATCATTTTGCAGGAATTTGATTTGGAATTCATTAAATCCAAGTCAAAGAAATCTCTAGTTTTTTGTCGAGCTTCTTTGTGACCTTCCCTCTATCGCCATCGACTCAACAACGGAACCATCAATTCCAAATGAGTCCCTTTTTCTGATCTCGTCATTTGACCCTTGGTATGGATATATATTGATATATCTCCAAACCCAAATTTTTTGGTCCGATACCTCTCGCTTGCAACAGCGACATATTCGATATCAAGCCAAAGATTATCTAATCATTGGCGACACCCTTTACTGTCGTGGTATCGATACAATTTTATGTAGGTGCCTCGCACATGAGGAAGCCGAGAAAGTTCTAAATGATTTCCGTTCTAGATTCTATGGTAGAAATTTATGTGGTTATGCTACTGCACAAAAGATTATCCATGTTGGTTACTTTTGTCCTACCATATTTAACCATTGCATTATTGTTGACAGAAGTTGTCATGCATGCCAGATTTTTTACCGTAAAACTCAATTACCACCTACACCATTGCACCCTGTCAACGTTGTTGGACCATTTGCGAAATGGGGCATTGATTTCATGACATGTAACCCTCACTTGGCCGAGAGGCATGGGTATATTATTGTCACCATTCACTATTTTACGAAATGGGACAAGGCAATGCCTACATTAAACAACAGTGGTGAGACAAGTGCACCTTTTTTCTTCAACCATGTGGTTGCACAGTTTGGTGTACCGCAAGCTATAGTTACAGTTCATGGTTTGCATTTTTGCCATCACATGATGACTGAATTAACTGCCAAGTTAGGACTCTCACATGATAGTTCTACTCCTTATTATCCACAAGGTAATGGACAAGTTGAAACCATCAACAAATTCCTTAAGCAAATGCTTCAACAAATGATAGGAGTTCACAAACGAAACTGGCATTTTATCCTGTACTCAGCTTTTTGGGCTTACCGAACCTCGATAACAAATGCAGCTGAATTCACACCTTTTCAATTGATGTATGGTATGGAGGCAATCTTGCCAATACAATGTGAGATTTAATCACTAAAACTCGCAATTGACTTGTTATTTGACACTTCTGATGAGGAAGAACATTTCTTAGAACTCATCCATCTAGATGAAACACGTCATGAAGCCACATTGGCCAACGAAACACATAAGAAACAAATTAAGACACAATATGACCGCAATGTCAAGCCTCACATATTCTCAGAAGGAGACCTGGTCTTTCTTTATGATCAAGAAGCTGGTAAATTAGGAACGAGAAAATTTGAACCACTATGGATGGGCCCCTACATTGTCAAGCATGTTTTTGCAAAAGGTGCTTACGAGTTGGTTGATTATGATGGAATTCCATTGTTGCAGCCCCGAAACTAGTTGTACCTTAAACGTTATTATGCTTGATTGTGCATAGTAAAAACACTATATATATGCTTTTTTTGTGTGTCTGTGTCACAGTGTGAATTTTAGAGTTCTTATGTGGTTAGTAATCCACTTTGCATTTGTTGCAGATGTCAGAATCTTTGGAACCATTTGTTGGTTATGCCAATGGTGCTAGTCATAGTATGCAAAACCTATCTTTTGAAGTTGGGCCATATTTGCTCCAAGTGGCGAGTTAGTGAGTTTTCAAGGGATTTATGTTGGCCATTCTACAAATGATATCATTTAGTATAGCGCATTGGTTGAACTCCTCTCTGATGCCATTTCACTTGGCATTCATCAAATCATCATTAGACTAGACTCACAACTTTTCGTACTACAACTTACGAATGTTTATACCATCTAAAATCCAACTATTCATCATATATTCCTTAGAGATCATCTTTGGAAAGACATTTTGATTACATTCAATATCAACACATTTCCAGAAACTTTAACACATTGACTGATTCTTTAGCGAATTACGTGTTAAATAGACATTTACGACATATGTAAAGAGTAAATTTTCAATTCACATCAACAATTGAATAGGATTACACATAACCATACAAAAACACTAAAAGTAAAATAGATATATGTTTAAAGTTTTTACAAAATATTGTGTCCAGGACATGTTGGTCATCTGACCTAAAAGCCTCAAAATGCATATAGTAAATCATCCTAAGTAGATCTAATGATGCTCATGATAACAGATCACTGCCTAAGCTATCATGCACAATAGCCCCATCCAACAGCTAGATACACCAATAGTATGGTGTTGTAGTCTCATCGGTAACTCCTCGATCTGAACATTGGGTATATCAAGGGTTAACCCCTCTGTATGATGTCACAACTCTGCCAATGTCTCGATTAGATCTAAATCCTGGAGAACTACTCTTCTGACATTTCTCCCCGTTGGTTCACCCGCCTCCTGTTGATGACCCATTGGTCAAACAGTGCCAACATCTGTATACATGAGAACATTTTTAGTTTAGTCTTGAAAACATCAAAAAACACGAAACATGTAAAAACTCAAAAAATCAATAATACATGGTTAAAACAATTTACCTATAGCACCCCACTGAGAACCCACCGATAATACCAAATCTAGATCTCCACAAAAATCCATCCCTGCATATGGATTCTCCTCTATTACAATATGTTATCGACGGATCCAATTGAATAATGCGATAGAAAATGAGATTGATGACTCACTAGCATGTCTAGCCATCAACTCTACCCATCTCTACATCTGTGGATCCCTAGGACCAATGAAACTCAGTGTCACATGCTGAGGTTGCATCAATGGAATTCTCTCCAGAGTAAAAGCGATCAATATTGATCCGTAGTCAAAATTTTTCATCTTACTGCTTTTTAATTTAGTCAGCTTCTCTTTCATCAAAGAGAGTACTTCCTCACACCAATTGAACATAGTTGTCTCAAGACACTTGAGCGCATACTACATGTATGATCTATTTGTGATATGAAGTGTCACACTACCCACCAACTTTGCGATAGTAAAGAGGATTGTTCACAAGGGCAAATCACGAACATCCCTAATGTTTATCTTTCCATATTTGCTAGGTTGTGTACCTAGCCGGCAGAATTGTCGAATGTAGTCCCTCACTGATTCACCCCCACAGGTAGAACCTGAAAGAGAAATGGGGGCACCACGTCTCAACAATCCCATGAGAAAGTAAATATCATCGATCAATATAGGGAGCATTTTGTCCCCTATGTGAAAAACATGTTCTACTGGATCCCATGAATGAACCAAGAACTGCAATAATTCTAATGTTGCCTCATCCCAAATAACCTAAAATATTTAAGTAACCCACAATCTCTGAGGGCCTCAATAGTACCAAGATCATTTAGGGCAACCATATCCTATTCTTCATGTTCTCTTTCATGCCATGTGATATCCATTCTCATCCGATCAAAGTCTGAAATCACACCATAGGCTTAGTTAGGATCCATTTCATGAAAAAAACTGAAGGGATTTTGGGTAGAAATGATGAATAAAATTTATAAATTGCGCCCAACGCACCCCTGATCTGTAGATAGTGTGATGTAGAGCAATTTCCCTTCTATTTGACTACTTTGCAATGCAGTTTTTGATGCATAAGGGTGTGATGATCCCAGGGTGTGATATATTTACCCTAGGGACCCTAAAACCCTAAGAATTTTGCCTGAAATTGAAAATAAATGACCTTTAAAGAAAGAGAATATGCATATATCATACTTAGTCCTAATGGCACGAAGAATGATCCACAGAATATCCTGCAATCAACTGCTGAAGTTTGAGGTAAAAAACTAGTTCAGAGCAGAAAACTGAATGGTTAATGTCAAACGGTAAAATGACTTGGGAAATTCTTGTTTTATGGTTATTTCATGTTCATTAAATGAATAAACTATAGTTTTTACGTATTTTTACCAATGAAATAGGTATGTTTAATCCGTTTGGTTTTTCTTTGAGTAGGTTTACACCTGACATAGTGAATTTGATGTGCATGCTCATAAAATGTACTTCTGACCATAGAGCATACTTTTATCTCTTTTTCAAGCTCTATTAAACATAGAAAAAGGAACCCTCCTAGAGTCCTCTTTCAGCTCTTTTCAGACTCTCAAAAAATGGAAAGATTGTC
>Ga0139314_100569_pt1 | contig 10183 bp, 11 predicted proteins | sample In2P11_FD_99376 | JGI IMG/M metagenome (GOLD analysis project Ga0139314, IMG submission 99376)
GCCTCGAATGCCGCAAGGTCTGTCGACACCTTCAAGTCGACTTGCCCGTTCAAGTCCAGCACCCTTTTTCTGTCTCGTTTTTCCATCTCCTTTGTCGTTAAGCTCGCTCGAGGAAACAACACTCGCAGATGCCTTTCCTTGCCATGAAGCCGTCTTCTCGGGACATCTCGAGCTCAGAGTTTTAATTTTATTTCTTCTAGTTCTTCTCTCCCTTTTTTTTCTTTCCAAAGCTTCAGTCGAGGTTTCCAAGACGTTGACGACTTTGTATCTATGGCCGAAAGTGTGTCTCTTGCCTGAGCAGTGCAGCGCAGAGCTAGTTCGTGTATGTCACAATTAGATCTTCTGACTCTTGACACTATACTGACAGACGCGGTGGTGTGAGATAAGACACTGTCTACGCTCTTCCGATGGAGCTGAACACATTAGGTTGGTGGTTGTATCATCACAAGAGGTGCAGTATAGTGTGGAAGTCTTCACGTTTTGACACATCTGGACAGGGGTTTCCCCACCTGAGTAGTCTTGGCCGTTTGCTTGATATGTCAAAGGCGATGATATCATCTCTCGATGAGGTTTCTTGGGGGGTTGCATCCCTGTTGCCCCTGTAGACATCATGCCCGCGTAGTGGGAAAACGCTGTTCTCATACACCGATATCACAGGCTCCTCGTCACGACTGGTCGCAGCTACTCCGGCTCCGTTGACCGGCTCGTGCTAGGCGTGCTGTATACCTTCGCTGTTTCGCTTTCCGACTCATCCCCCTCTTGAGAATACCTCTGACGGTGTATGTTTCCCGTGATGGTGCTCGAAGAGGATTCTTTGGTTCGTCGACGCGTTTGGATTACCCTTGGCACCGCTGAAGAGGTTCCAAGACTTTTCTCTTCCCTCGACTATCCTGCTTTGATCACCAGGTCGGCGGCTTTGGAATCGCGACCCACCTCGACCACTCAGGCCCTGGAAATCCACGTCCTTGATGTCGTCGTCAGTCCGATGATATCGGTGGGTTGGGTTGGCCGCATGGTGCTTTTCTCACTACAAGGATCCTGTGTTCTTGTCGTTCGCTCAGGCGAAAAGGTGCTTGAGGTGGATGGCGAGGATCGTTTGGGTAGAGGTCTTGGGGGCTTCTGTGGTTTGCCGTAGCGTCGTGCTGGTGTTGTTCCTAGCAATGGGCTTAACGACAAAGGAGATGGAAAAACGAGACAGAAAAAGGGTGCTGGACTTGAACGGGCAAGTCGACTTGAAGGTGTCGACAGACCTTGCGGCATTCGAGGCAATGAGGGTAAGAAGCATAAGAAAAAAAAAGAAGACCATTCGAGGACTCCCAACGGTGAGACATCTTACCACAGAGATGTAGAGAATAATGGTCTTCATGTAGTCAGTGTGCAGTGATGCTCGATACCAATCTACTTCAGCCCATGTGCAACACCATCCATGAAAAGACTTGTATCAGCTCCTCACCTCACCGCTCCCTTTTTCAGAAAAGCAACTGTCCAGAAAAGAAGAAGCAAAAGGATATCTCGCAGCCCCGCTTACATCTTCACGCCATACCCATGCAGCTGCGTCATAATTCAATCTTGGAATCCAGTTTAACCGCCTCCATGAATATTTCATCAATCCTCTCTTTCTCTCTCTCCTTCTGTAGGTCAAATCAATGCCCGGATCGTGTATTTTCACTCCAAGAATGCCCGCCCCGTCCATCCATCCGTGCTATCCATGCATCATCGAATATGAGCAGGGCATACCTCTTTCCACCCTACCAGTTGTACCAAACACATTCGACTCAAATCAAGACAAGTGTGGCAAAGCTGAACGATGGAAAGCGCGAAGCCCGTTTACCGAATATTCAAGCTCTCATACTTGCCGACATACGACTTGGTCTTGTTGGGGTGATCCAGGCCCAACAAATCGTCCTGGCCCAGTTTGTCGCTAAGAATGTCTTCATCACCAAGCACTATCACACTAATGTCAGCTTGTACGCTCCTTTTAGAAAGTAGGAAACAGCGCCCACCCTCTTCAACATAAACTGGCCTGCTGTAGCTCTGTCCACCTTTGACAACGGCAAACTTGATCTTTTCAAGCAATTTTCCTTTGATACCGGTACGCTTGGAAATCCTCTCCTTTGTCTCCTTGAAGACTTCGCCTTCCTTCAAGACAAAGTAAAAGGGAACATTGTGGGCCTTGCTAGGCTCCTTTTCAAAGTGGAAGCAATTGATCAGGCGGTCGTTCGGGGCCATGTTGAGTTCCTCTTCGGGAATGCGCTCAGCATAGATGTTCATGAATTCGTTAATCTCAGATACAGGGTGCGAGGCATCCACGTTCTTGAAGATTCTGCTAGAGTGGGTTTCGTAGAAGCGAATTTGTTCCATGATTTCGTCGGGAAGGCGGGCGCGCTGTTGGAAGGCAGCAAAGGCATCGCCAAGACGGCCGCCCTTGGGAGCAAGGACATCGACAAGTTCCTGTGCATTGAGGTCAACATGTCAAGGTCATCGCCGGTATCGTTCAATCTACTTACCTCCTTCTGAATGCCATCAGTGAGCATTATTATCCTCACGTTCTTGCGCTGCTCCAGGTCATTGAGGCTCATTTCCAGGACCTCATAGTAGAGAGCGTTAGTCGCTTGGTTAGAGTATCCGTACGTGCTGTAACCGGCGGTGCCTGTCAGGATTTGATGGAGTTGGATGTTAGCGAGGCGCTTAACCACCGCACGGGGCTTCCAGTTTGTGGCATTCATTGTGGAGAAGCGGAGATGGGTTGGATCAACCGTACTGCCGCTGACGTTGGAAAGCTGCTGCGCAACCTTGCTTGCAAAAGCGTCGTATCCGTCTTTCTTGGAGAGGTAGAGACTGAATACTCCATCGTCGTCGGCAAGCTGCAGTGCTTGAGGGGCACCAGGCTTAGGCAGGAATTCAACTTCCTGACGGTTGAGGAGGTAATCATAGTAAAGAGGAGGTTCAAGAATGGCTGCCGCGTACTTTTCCTTGACTGCTTCGCTTCTAACAAGGGCGTTAGCTGCTGTTCGTATAGCATTGAAATGGTTGAGACGTACTCTTCCTTTGATAGAACCTTCTGGAAGCAGACAATATCACCGTCTTGGACTTCTGACTGCAAAAGAGACTGTTTGGGCTTCATCGGATCGATGTAGTTTTGTTTGATTTCCTTGTCGCAGTCAGCATACCAGAAACAAGCAATGGATTGTGGATACATACCTCGAACAGCTTCAGATGCTGTCCTGGAGCCCAACCCATGAGTTCAAGGATTGGCATTGCAAGATCCTGAACCTTGTCTGATTGCAACATGTAAATGTGGCCGGCACCCTTGAGCTCCTGCTTCTCAATGTCAAAGTACTTTAGGAAGATGATGATGGGCTTCTCTTGTTCTAAAAGAGTGGCGTTGCTGTCTGTCTTGGGCTCAAAGATGGGCTGACCGGCCTCGTCTCGGCCACGTGCCTTTTCGAGGAAAATGCGGAAGTTGGCCTGTCGGGTACTAAACTTGGTGTTGGCTTCTTCCAGGGTCATGTTCATCATAGTGAGAGGGTGGTCAGGACGGATAGTGCCGTTTTGACGGTTGACCATGACCCATGCTCTGATCAAATCGGGTTCATAACCAAACTTTTCAGCAACGAGCTTGAGGAAGTCACCAACGGGCAAGTTCTTGAGACACTTCATGCTGTGCGGAGCTCCTGGGTTGTTTTCTTCGTCAGTCTCCCTCCAGTCAACCTGGTCGAATCCTTGGTACTGCTTGAAGTGGTCTTCGGTGGCTACTTGGAGGTTCATGTAAAGATGGGCTTCTTCACGCTCTTTTCGCTTCTTCTCTACGATGGCACGCTCTTCAGCCAGACGTTTTGGGAGGTGGGCCGGGGGCAGAACCTTGTCATCCGATGGCAAGATCTGGTCAAGACGAGACTCTCGAATGTAGACCAGCATGTAAGCGCTCATGGATCTCTTGGTTGACCACTGCCTTGTGAAAGGGTTTTGGACCTTTTGGCCGTTGGTGGAAAACTCGCCTCCGAAGTTGTCGTCCATGGCTTCGCGGTTGGTGGCTCGAGTGACTCGGTCGTCGTCAAACTTGTAGAATGGGCTGTCCTTGGTCGGCTTGAGGAAAGAGTAGTAATGTCCAGCATTCATGTCACCGGAATGGACAAGAACACCGTGCAGGTTGTAGATCCAGGGCTCGGACATGTCGGCAGTCTCGGAGAGGTAGGGCGAGGCGTCGAAGGATTCGGGGAACTCGTAGCGGTCGTTGATCTTGACCATGATGTCCCTGGTAAAGTCGTATTCGAATCTCTTAAGCTGGAGATGCAGGACTTGTGGGAACGAGTCGAAAATGACACCCTTTTTGGCGTCCTGGAGACCGATACCTTCTGCTTGGTACTTGTTCTCGCCTTCGAGCGTCTCGACCTCAATGTACGTCTGGAAGCTTTGCTCCAGGCTCTTGCAGCCGCTCACGTTGAGTTGGAGGTCCCAGAAATCCTCGACGCGGGACGACTCAAAGTCGACGTTGATGCATCGGATGTATGTCTTCATCTTTCCCACAAACATTTCGGCAAGCGCCTTCTCAGCAGCGGTACCCTTCATCTTCTCCTCCATCTTGTCCATCAGGATTCTTGACAACTCTTGAACGTCTTGCTGCTCAAAGACCTGCCTAGATTCCCAACCAAAGCTGCGGGTGAGTTCCATGGTGGAGACGGCGGAGGGGTCTGTTTGGAGTCTGTAGAAGAGGCGTTGGAGAGCCCATGCGCTGCTGCTGCCGGGGTCTTGTTCGCCTTCTGTGGGTATTTGGTACACGGCCTGTCGACGGCGTCAGTTGCTGCTCAAACTTCACATGATGGAATGTGGCAAGCACGGTCATACCTGGCGGAACGAGTTGGTAAAGAAGAGAGACTGTAGGAGAGAATTCAGGTAGCAGGTTGCGCCTTGGTTGCGGAGGCCGACCATGCCCGTCTCCTTTTTGGAATCGTAGCTGTAGTACGTGTCAGCTGATGTCTGCCTTTGACAGAGCCACTCCATTTGGCAAAGGGTTGAGGAGATGTCGTGTCAAGACTCACTTTGAAAAGTTGTGCCAAAGCACGCCCGTGGGGTCCTTGTAGACCCTAACGTAGGCCGTCACCTTGGCAGTGTCGCCCTCGACGAGTGGCCTGTCCTTGTTCTCAAAGCGCGAGCTGAATATCTTGTTCTTTTCTGCAAATCTAGTGAAGCCCCAGTCTCCCTCTTCAGCATTAAACCGGTGGTTAGCCTCGTGGTGGAGGTAGATTGAAGGGTCGTTTGGATTCCACAGGACTAGCATGAAGCGCGCACAGGCGTACCAGTCCTCTGGCGGCTTGTCATTTTCGGTATACCCTTGCTCCAGATAGAAGCTGACTGATTCGGCCGCGTTGTTACCGGCGGGGAAGAAGAGGACCTTCCACGGGTGTTCGCCGCACTTGAAGATGGGGCTGTGAGATCTTTTGGGCATTGTTCGCCAATCCTTAATATCCCATGTCGAGATGGTTTCCGATTCGACCTCTAGATCGGGGTCGTATGGCATAAAGTGGTCGCGCATTGCCTCAAAGTCGTCGGCCATGGGCTGAGGGCTTGTGTCGTCCATGGCATCATCGGCGTCGGCGTGGATGACGGCCACATCTTGTTGCTTGTCATCAAAGTCGGAGTCGACCAGCATATCATTATTCATCTGTCGGACTCTTAGTGGGAGTGACTTTTCAACATTTGGTGGATTCGCCATGGCAAGACCGAGTGGTAATGGTGTGCAGTGGTGAGATGAGGAGTTGGCGTTGCGAGAATGAAACAAATGATGCAGAAAGGCGTTTGTTGGACAATTTCATCATATGCTCATGCCTCTAACATGTTGACATGCAAACGGGGGGCGTGACGGATTCGTGGGTGGTCATGTACGTACATCCATTTTGCTCGTGGTAAAGTGGTCAAGTTATTACTGAATGTTCCTACTTTGTAGTACGCCAAAGCCTGCGCAGCCGTCTGCGGCGGAAGGTACGGTTGTGACGTGGTACAGTCGAGAAATGGAAGCTGCCTTGCTCCTGTGACTGCTTCTAGATGAGAACACACCTGCGCAATTCGCGTGTTCGTGGTGCTAGCAAATGTTTGCTATATTGTGCAGAATGTACAAGGCAAGACTGGAGACAGCCAACCTTGCAGATGCACACAGGACAACCCACACACTAAGGTTCAGGTTGCGGGCAAAAGAATGCCAAGCTCTGACGTTGTTCTGTCTCGCTTTTGCCGGGGTTAGCGCGAGTCAGTCGAGTCGAGCTTTATCGGTACTTCCTAGCATGGCTGCGCGAATGATACTTGTTGGCCGCCTAAATAAAGATGAACAACAAGAGAAAGCACATGCGACTCTGCAATCATCTTCCCCTGAGGTTTATTCGAGCATCTACATCTGTTCGTCCATCTCGTCCCGGTCGGTGACACTTGGAGTGAAACAAAAGTAATAATAGTAGTAATAATAGTAGTAGTATCTGCATGTGAGTGTGATTGACCTTGCTGCTACTACGTGCAGTGACTCACCTATGTGTCTTCATTTTTCTTCACGCAGCAATAGTCTGCGCCACTCTTTCCATTTCCATCATGAGAAACACATCTGCAATCATTCATCTTACCGTCTTACAACACTCACTTCCGACCTTACATCATTTGCGTGTTCTCTTCTTCAGCCTCAAATCCCCCTCAGTCGATACATGCATGGGGAACCTCACTTGTCCCTTGCTTCCAAGAATAGTTCTAGCTTTTGTACATTTCAGAACCCAGCTCTTCACTTCAACCTCTCATCCACGTCTCAGGTCATAAAGACCCGGCTGAAGCCCTGGAACATTCCCAGCCACCGAGGCACATACCAAGTATCCATCCGACATGGGAGGTCTCGCATTTGCTCAGCCGGGCCCCAACGGTGAACCACCTCTTCTCACACCTCGCATGTCGCCCAAAGTTTATCACAGCCTGTCGGCCACGTGCTTGAAGGTCATCAAAGATCACTACAGGATTGTCGAGCAGCTGGAGGATGCTCCACAGAAGAAAGACTTTGGTGACATTGACTTCCTTGTCCAAGACCCCATCACTCCAGATGCCAATGACCACATCGCACAAAAGCTGAAAGCTGAGCGCACTTTGATTAACAGCCTTGATTTTACTTTGGCAATTCCCCGTGACAATGACGACGACTTCACGCCTGCGATCGAATCTCCTGCAACCGAAACTCCTTTATGCGAAGACAAAACCCCTCTCTCCTCGCTGAAAGAAACCACTAATCAGCTCGAGCTTGGTACCACCCCAGCGTCTGCTCAATCTCAAATCTATGCTCAGGTCGACATCCGTCAGTACCCGACCGACATCTCCCGGAATTGGGTCAAGTTCTGTCACTCTTATGGTGATCTTGGCCAGATCCTGGGCTACCTGTCCTACGAACTCGGAATCACCTCAAATGACAAGGGCTTCCATGTACGAATCGCCGAGCAGGAAAGCTGGAACAGAAAGGCCAGCATGATCTTTCTATCCAACGACCCAGCTGTCGTCACGCGTTTTCTCGGTCTCGACTGGAAGGCGTACTGCGCTGGTTTCAAGACCGAAGAGGAATTGCTTGACTGGGTCAGCAAGTCTAAGACTGCGAGACGCTACCCACCCCGCCAGATGCAGAGCGATGATGCCGAAAAGAGCGATGGTGTTGAAAAGAGCGAATGTGTCAAAAAGATTCATGGCGTCGAAGAGGTCGATGCAGAAACGCGCAAGAAGAGTGCTGACCACAGACGCCGCATGCAAACCCGTACACTGTTTGCCCGATTCATAACCGAGACCCTGCCAATTCTGCCTCTTCTCGATATTGAAATCACCACTGCTCGGCAAGACATACTTCAAGAAGCTCTCACCTTCTTCGACAAGCAGGAAGAGTACGATGGTCGTATTCTCCAAGTACGCGCAAGAAACGAAGAAGAGACGACAAGGTTGCTCATGATGGCGGAGCTGACGGACGTCCTCGAGCTGAAGAAAGAGAAGGCTAGGGAAGTTGTCAGGGCAATCAAGCGCTGGGGTTCCTTCGCCGACGAGAAACTCTCTGTTCGTGACACAGCTGCCATGGACCCCTCTAACGAATTCAAGCTAGCGATCCTGCTAGATTCCAACAGAGATGCCCTCAGCCAGGAAGCGTTTACTTGGATCAGAGAGAACATGAGCGTGATCAAGGAGCTGGAGAGGACAAGAGCCAAACATGTCAGAGCGGACAATGCCAAGGAGGCTGTCTTGGCTGCAGTCACTCCTCGGGAAGTGAGCAAAATGCTCAGAAAGATGTCGATCGCAGACGAGAACGTAAAGGAGTGATACCAAAGAGGTCGGCGACAACACATCGCAGTTGCTGAAAGGTGCATGACCACACCACCTCGGGATCCTCCATGGAATGTGCAAAGGGAGGGCTTGCATGACATGAGAATGGCAATACAGAGAAAGGCATGTCTCTAGGGGGACATTACATGCATGTTGAAAATGGAGCTAAGCATGCAGATACAAAGAAGGAAAGGCCGGAGGCATAACATTGAACTTTCTTGAAAAGATATGCACAAAATCATACTCAGAAAGTGGCGCAGAAACAAAACATCATATATCTGCACTGTTTTCGCGCGCTCCTGTCTCCTTGTCCTTTCAACATGATCGCTTTCGCTTGTCTTGCGCTTCTTGGACATCCTTTACTTCGGTCATCCCACTTTGTTCTTGACAGGGCGCTTTTTGCCCCTGGAATCATCCGCACCTTTCCTTTGTCGCTGTAGGATTTTCCCTTGGTTCGTAAGAGGATACACTCAGCATGTTTGTCCAAGCACCTTACAAAAGAGTATCATCATAGTTCAAGACCGATATGTCATTTGGCCGACATGCGTCGAGGGTTTACGAAATCCTTGCGCCGAAGAAATACGGATCCGGTAAACTTGTGTCTACTGTACGTGACCTTGAGCCAGCGGATCAGCTTGCAGTGCTCCTAGAACGGACCAAGAGCACTCTAGTCGTCCGAAGGTCTCTTCCGGGGCTGGTCTCCCTTTCGGAGAGACCAAAGCGAGAACGGTCTACTGTCACGCAAAGGCACGTCTACAGTCTCATGTTGACTGGAATTGGACTCGCCTGATGCTCTACTGTAGGGGGTCGGAGACGGCATCTGCGACCAACACAGAATTGCCTCTCGTATGCATTGTCCGAGACCGATAAAGCACAGTTTCTGGGCCTGTCTCATCAGCAACCAAGGCCCCTATCATGCAATCATCGAATAGCGCTGAGCTGGGTCTGGGTGCCGCATCAAGCAATGAGATGTTGCAGTATCACATTGAGGCGCAGTGCGACAGGGGAACAGGGTTTCGTCGACCGTGCTATGGCCAGGTGCCGTTGTATTGCTGTATGTTACCGCCGGAATGGAGATGTTTGGCAAGCATCTCATCGAGTTATGGAGAGGTAGCGGCGGGTGTACGACCGAATATCTCACAGCTGCTGTTGTGACCGCTCAAATACCATAGTACGTGTCAACAGTATTGCCTCGTCTGACTATCACAAGGTATCCTGGAAGTCTGTGCGATCTTGTCAGCTACTGTATTCCTGGTTTCGTGGTCATGGGCTGCGAGTTCGGTCATCCCCCGTATTCAAGGTTAGATGGTGGTTCTCCGAATACCATTATTGGTGTCGAAGATGGCAAGTGCCACTGGTGACAGGGCTGGGCCATCAGTGACGATGGGGCTCAACTTGGTGTGCAACAACGTAGGGTAGTGGCAACCGGCTGGCTCAAACAAGCAGTAAGGCTATTGACTTGCTTGTGCAACTTCGCCCAATAAGCTGAGCGATGCTGGCAACCTTGCAGTTGGCATGCACGTGCAACAAATAACTTGTGCCACTGCTCAAAAACCTCGTGTAGCCAAACATAGAGCAACCCAACTATAAATATCTTCCTTTACTGCTCAATTGTCTTTTTATCCTCAAGACACTTATTTGAGTATCAGCCGCTTTCGCAAGGAACGATATTACTTCTAGCTACTCTACCCAACAAAGTAAAAGCCATAGACCAACCACAAAAATGGAACCATATACAACCCCTTCAAAGTTGGCATACACACGCCAATGATGTAAGGTCGGAAGTGAGTGTTGTAAGACGGTAAGATGAATGATTGCAGATGTGTTTCTCATGATGGAAATGGAAAGAGTGGCGCAGACTATT
>Ga0139314_100571_pt1 | contig 10178 bp, 11 predicted proteins | sample In2P11_FD_99376 | JGI IMG/M metagenome (GOLD analysis project Ga0139314, IMG submission 99376)
GACCGAAGAATATGAGTCTATCATGAAGAATGATGTCTAGGAAGTAGTTCCCAGACCCCTGGACAAGATAGGTGTTACTTCCAAATGGCTTTACAAGATAAAGCATGCAGCAGATGGAAGTACGGAAAAGTATAAGGATCGTTTTGTTGCTCATGGTTTCTCCCAGAAGGAAGGTATAGACTATGATATGATATTTGCACCTATTGCTAGATATACGACCATCTGCTCGATCATAGCCCTTGTTGCTTCACAAGGATGGAACCTACATCAGATGGATGTCAAGACTTTGTTCTTACACGGCTTGATCAAAGAAGAGGTCTACATGGAGCAACCTCAAGGATTTGAAATTTATGATTGAAAATATCATGTATGCAGGTTGAAGAAGGCTCTCTATGGGCTGAAGCAAGCACCCCGAGCATGGTATGAGAGGATCGACAGCTACTTGATGAAGTTGGGATTCACTAGGAGTGAAGCCGATCCTAACCTTTACTTTAAGGTTGAAGATGACAAGCCTCTCATACTGGTGCTATATGTGGATGACCTCTTTCTAACAGGTGCAAACCCTCTCATTCACAAATGTAAGAGGGAGATGGCTTCTGAATTTGAAATCAAGGACCAAGGACTTGAAGTATGGCAGAAGCCAAGGGAAATTTTCCTATCTCAAGGAAAATATGTGGTAAAGATATTGGAAAGATTTGGTATGATGGACTGCAAGCCTGTGACTACCTCGAGGATCTTAAGATGACCCACATGAAGTTTTTCCGTGGTTGCCAATTTTAACATAGGGAGACAAGTGGCCACCTCTCTGTGAAATGTTACACAGTGGCAATGATGTAGAAGCAAGGAATCGTAGCAGACAGAGGTAGGCAATTTGAAGAGATGGAAGAGGAAGCGAACAGTCAACAGACGAATTGGCTTTAAGCCACGAACAGACAAAGAGCAGAAGGAGACAGTGAGACAGAATAAGAGAGTGAAGTAAGAAGAAGAGAACAGAGAAGTCGAGCTGACTTATAGAGCTAAGGCAGCATCGAGCAGACAAAACCGAGAAGGCTTGAGAGGTTCAAGAAATCCCTATGGGGATATCTATAGGGAATTGAGTACCAAATTGGACTCATCCCATTAAGACCAGTTGAGGTCGAGACTTGGTAAGGGGAAGTCTGTGTACTCTAGTGGCTTGGGGAATCCAAGTACCACCATAATAAGCATCATCTGTTACGGGAGACTCAAATTGAGCTCCTCATTGTAAAAACTCTGCTTAAAGACACAATAAAAAATGGCCACCATTGAAAGTTGGACTAGGAGACGTAGCCTAGGAGGATTGGGTGAAATCCTTATTAAATTGTTGTGTTTTTGCATTTTCTTACTGTGATCTCTTACTGTTTTCAAATTGCCTGTGTATTTCACAATCTTATCAATCCATTGCTTACAATAACATAGGCATACACCAACACATGAGTCTGTAATAACTACATTAATTAATTGAGATCATAGATAAGTGATTTTCAGATCAAGTGGTATCAGAGCTATAGGTTGTTAAGGTTAGACAAGCTTGTGCTGGATTCAACTGTTGAATGTTAACTAGATCAAAGCTCAAATTAGGAGAAGGAGAGTTGATCGAAACTAATCTTGAAATTGGAAGAGTCTATCCTCAGAAGACAATGTCGGAGGAAGGTTCTATGGGGCCAGACCCTCAATTTATAGACAGTTTCCTGGCCATAAGGTCCATGGTAGAGGAAATGTATAAGGACTTTAGAAAACATAAATATGAAGATTCATCAGGCTCCAAACAAGATAAAGGAGAAGAAGAGTCTCTCCTCCATGACCACTGAAAAGGCAAAGGGAAAGAAGAAAGCTTTCTCACCCCTCCTAATAGCCCTGAACATAAAAAGAAGACATCTTTGATTAAACTAGATGTTAAATTTTATTTACCAATATATGATGGAAAGTTGCATACAGAAAAGTTGGACAATTGGATTAGACAAATTAATGTTTATTGCAGAGTGCAGAGTATTGATTCAGACAAGAGCAAGATTCAGCTGGCCAGCTTACAACTTGGAGGCACTGCCTTGGTTTGGTGGGAAGGCAGAACCCAAGCATCTACTAGTGATTCTGCACAATATACTATTGATGAAGAAAATTACAGAAAAAGACATGAGCTTTTCCATATTCGAGTTATTTCCAAACATCAAAGGATTGATACTTTGTTTGATAGTGGCTCGCAAGTAAATTTAATTTCTGAAGCAATTGTAAAGAAGTTGGGATTACTGACTACACCTCACAAGAAACCATACCCATTAGGATGGTTAAGTAATAAAGCACAACTACAAGTGACTAGACAATGCAAACTCAAGTTTTCTTTTGGTTCAACATTTGTAGATGAGGTTGAGTTAGACATAATTCCTTTGGATATATGTGGAATTGTTTTAGGAAGTCCTTACTTGTATGACAAAAAAGCTATTTTCTATAGAGCTAAGAACAAGTATCTACTCATTAAAGATGGAATCAAATACTTTGTAAGAGCTCATAAGCTCAAGAATAATTACACTCTCATAAACTCAGGGCAGATGAAACGAATGATAAATTCATGCAAACAATTCTTACTGATGGTTGTAAAGGAAAAGAAACCTGATAAAACCAATGTATTTGAGGGCTGTGATGCTAAATAACAAGCTGATTTAGAAAAAAGTTGTTTCAGAGTATGATATCTTATTTCAAGAACCTAAAGGTCTGCCACCCAAAAAGGAAATAGTGCATGATATTAATCTACAGTAAGATGCTTCATTGCCTAACATTGGAATGTACAGGTTGCCCGCTTTAGAGAATGCAGAAATCAAGAAGCAGGTGCAGGAGTTGCTCGAGAAGGGGTTCATCAGACCTAGCACATCACCATGTGGATCTCCAATCATTTTGGTGAGAAAGAAAGATGGCTCATGGAGAATGTGCATTTATTATCGAGCATTGAATAAGATAACCATCAAAAATTGTTATCCCCTTCCTCGCGTAGATGATCTATTAGATCAATTAAAAGAAGTTGTTTATTTTTCCAAGTTAGACTTGCATAGTGGATATCATCAGGTCAGAGTTGCAGAACAAGATGCATGGAAGATTCCTTTCAAAACAAAGCAGGGATTGTATGAGTGGCTAGTTATGCCTTTTGGCTTAACTAATGCTCCTGCTGCTTTCATGAGAATAACAAATGATGTACTTAGACCTTTTCTTGATGATTTTGTTATTGTATATATGGATGACATTCTGATATTTAGGAAAACATGGGAAGAACATTTAAAGCATGTTAAGCAGACATTAGATGTTTTGAAAAGAGAAAAACTTTATGTTAAACTCTCAAAATGTGAATTTGGCAAAACATCTTTGAATTATTTTGGACATATAGTAGAGGGTGGTGAATTGAAGATAGATCCCTCTAAGGTGGCAGTCACTGTAAACTGGCCTAAACCCAAATCTGCTATAGAAGTTAGGAGATTCTTAGGAGCAGCAAAATATTGGAGAAAGTTCATTTCTAAATTTTCCTTAATTGTAGCTCCCTTACATGCTTTAACAAGATTGAACAAGTTGTTTCAGTGGGGAGGAAAACAGCAGAAAGCCTTCGACACCTTGAAAGAAAAGATTAGTACAACACCAGTACTAGCACTGCCAGATCTTCAAATATTGTTTGAGATCTAAACTGATGCCAGTGAGTATGCCATGGGAGAAGTGTTGATACAGCACAGTAAACCCATATGTTATCATTCTGAGACATTTAATTCTGCAGTAGTTAACTATCCCACCTATGATAAAAAATTGTATGCATTAGTACAGAGTGTGAAAAAGTGGAAACATTACTTAATGGGCAAAGAAACAATTATACGTACTGATCATCAACCACTTCAACGTCTACACTCCCAAACTAAGTTGCAGCAATAAAGACACTATAGATGGATGGGTTTTCTACAACAATTTCATTTAGTCATCAGATATAAAAAGGGCATACACAATAAAGTTGCAGATATGTTATCTAGACCCATTATAAATGCATCTACTATACTTAAGCATAATTTAGTATTGCATGAAAGCTACATTAAACAATATGCTCAAGATATAGATTTCAAAGATATATATGCAACTTTAAGTCAAGGCAAACGAGTAGAAGAATTGGATTATCATGTAAAGGACCGACTCTTATATCACCGTGGGAAGCTATGCATTCCACAAACTGAAAGAGTAAAGATAATTCGAGAAGTACACACTTCTCTAATATCAGGTCACTTTGGGGTAAGTAAAATAGTTGCACAACTACAAAGATTTTGTTATTGGCCAAAAATGAATGAGAGAGTTTCTTGATATGTAAGAGGGTGTACTATGTGTGCTAAAAGAAAGCCCAGCAATAGAAAACTAGGCTTGTACACTCCATTACCAGTTCCTTCTCATCATTGGGAAAGTGTTTCCATGGACTTTGTTGGAGGACTGCCTAAATCTAGAAAAGGTCACAATTATTTGTATGTTGTTGTGGATAGGTTCAGCAAAATGTGTATTTTGATACCTTCTAATAAATAGATTACCGCTGAACAAACTGCAAAATTGTTCTTTCAACAGGTATAAGTTCATTTTGGATTACCCACTTCCATTATATTTGATCGAGACACTCGATTTGTGGGAAAGTTTTGGTCAAGTCTGTGGGAACTGATGGACACCAAACTAAAGAAAAGCACAACTTTCCATCCACAAACTGATGGCTAGACAGAAGTAGTCAACAGGAAAGTGATCCAGTTACATAGGTGATATTGTAGCAAGCATCCTAAGCTTTGGGATGAACATTTGTGTTATGCGCAGCATGCTTACAACTGAGCCAAACATTCTTCTACACAGAGATCTCCTTTTGAGACTTGTTTTGGTTTCACACCAAGGTCTCCTTTGGATTTTTTCTTTGGTGAGGACACAATAGTTGAGGGACACATCGATGTGGACAAGGCAACCAGGTTCATTGAACAAATCCAAGAGATACACCAAGCAGTACAGGAACAACTGGAAAAGAGCCAGGCCAAATACAAGGCAAGGCATGACAAGCATTAGATGGATCATAGTTTCCAAGTTGGTGATCAAGTCTAGCTATATATTAGCAAGGATAGGATGCAAGGTGAAGGTAAAAAGCTGAAGCCTATCAGGTATGGACCTTTCAAGATACTTGAGAAAATTGGTGAGAATGCTTTTCGCCTTGATTTGCCAGCTTATATGCACATCTACTCAGTCATCAATGCAAACAGCTTGAGACTATTTGAACCTTCACTAATTTAGGATCCCGAAGAGCAGAGTCAATTGCCTTCTGTTGATGACCTGTAACCTAAATATCTTAATGAATTGCAAGAAGACATAGTTCTGGACAAGAAGGTGAGAACAATGTGCAGGGGAGATGTTGAGTAGCTCAGAATTGGGCTCAGGGGTTCAAAGCTGAGCAGTGCAAAATGGATAGAGATTGGACAGGTGAGAAAGTTGTATCCTCACTTAGTCGATGCTTGAAAACCAACTTTTGGTGGTCCAAAAGATTTTTCAGTGGGAAGGCCGTGATCCGAATTGGATCCGTGAAAATTATCAGAGTTTCTATGACTGTTTCAAATCATGTAAGACTCCAAAATCTTATGAACAATAAGCTATCAAGAAGGACCTTTGGACAGTGGCAGTTGCAGACAGCATGGAACAACGAGGACCCTCGGTCAAAGCGCGCTAACCGTTGGCCCATGAAGACCGCACAGTGGCAGAAACTAGCAAATAGGGAGTCCAGATTAGAAAACAGAGGCCATTTATGAAGTTTTAATCGCACATCATAGGATGAAAACCTCAGAGAAGGAAAAGCTGCTACACCTGGTCATGTGAAAAACAGGGAAAACCTTGGGAAAAGTGTTAAAACCAACAGGTGGGTCCCGCGCTCCAAAAACGTTGGAATTTCAGAGGCATTTCGGGCAGTAAGTGGGTTTGGCAGGGGACCAAGTGATGCCATACATTGAATGACGCTTATCCGGCAGATGAGAGAGAAAATCACTCTCATCACAGGCTAACGGTCGAGCAACTCAACCGTGCGATAAAAGCGATGACCGTAGGATCTGGAGGCCCCAGATCTAACGACAGAGATTGCACCCGATGGGAGACCGGATTTGGGGAAGAATAGGCTGAGGCATATGAAATTTGGGGTCCGACATGACCGTTGAGCTGGCGGATGAATCATTTCACAAAATAACCGAAATAACGACCATTCGAGGAAGAGCTGGTGCTCAGTTCGTAAGGAGACAAGTGGCCACCTCTTTGTGAAACATTACACAGTGGCGATGACGCAGAAGAAGGGAATCCCAATAGATAGAGGTAGACGATCCGAGAGACGGAAGAGGAAGAAAACAGTCAAGGGAAATATTGGATTTAAGCCACGAACAAACAAAGAGCAGAAGGAGACAAGGGGATACAGTGAGACAGAATAAGAGAGTGAAGCAAGAAGCAGAGAACAGAGAAGTTGAGCTGACCTGTAGAGCTAAGGCATCATCGAGCAAACAGAACTGAGAAGGCTTGAGAGGTTCAAGAAATCCCTATGAGGATATCTGTCGGGAACTGAGTACCAAATTGGACTCATCCCATTAAGACCAGTTGAGGTCGAGACTTGGTAAGGGGGAGTCTGTGTACTCTAGTGGCTTGGGGAATCCAAGTGTCAGGCCAGGCAATAACTCCAATAGGTAGTAAAACTGATTCGATTAATTTCATTAGGTATGCTATTGTTATATACAAAAGGATGTGACTGCTCATTTCATCTCCTGATGACTGTTCACATTCCTAATTTAACTATTTACATAAATTCACCCAATCGTGAGGATTAGGTGTCAACATTCCCCCCCTTAATCTGAAGGGATGTTGGTGAGTCCAAGCATCATTCTGAATCTTTCAAGTTTTTCTCTTCCAAGCGCTTTGGTGAAGATGTCTGCAATTTGCTCATTTGTGGAACAATGACAGAGATGGATTGTTTTGGCCTCAATATGATGTCGGATCAGATGATATTTAGTATTGATGTGCTTTGTTCGATCATGGAACTTTGGGTTCTTGGCCAACTTTATTGCAGATGTGTTTTCAATCATAAGTGGAGTTGATTGTACTTGTTTTACCTGCAAGTCTTCAAGAATTTTCCTGAGCCACACAATTTCTTTGTTTGCTTCAGCTGCTGCCACGTATTCTGCTTCTGTTGTGGAATCTGCTGGAACTGATTGTTTGCATGATCTCTAGGAGACAGCTCCTGATCCAAGACTCATAGCATATCCTGAAGTAGATACCCCAGTTTCTTTGTCTCCATCGAAGTCTGAATCAGAGTATCCGATCAAACTGAAGTCATCTACCTGTGTGTACTTGATTCCAAAGTCTTGAGTTCCCTTCAAGTACTTTAGAACTCTTTTTGCAGCAGACCAATGTCCCTCACAAGGTTTTTGCATAAACCTGGAGAGGATTCCAACAACAAATGAAATGTCTGGTCTGGTAGTAGTAAGGTAGTTGAGACTTCCTACAAGCTATCTATACTTTGTTGCATCCTAAAATTCCTTTCCTTCAATAGATGTGAGTTTTAAGTTTTGTTCCATTGGAGTAGTAAGAAGATTGCACTTTGTCATGCCAAATCTGTTTAACAAATCTCCAATGTATTTCTTTTGAGAAAGAAATATGGACTTTGGATGTTGGGTTACTTCAATGCCAAGATAGTAATGAACATAGCCCAAATCAGTCATTTCAAGACTTTTCCCCAATTCCTTCTTTATGGATGCAATGTAGCTTTCATTGTTCCCTATCATTAAAAGATCATCTACATATACCACAAGATATACAACTGTTTTGCCAAATTTCTTGACAAATAAAGTTGCATCATCAAGATCAAAATGATTGAAGTTGAGTTTCAGAAGATGCTTAGTTAGTTTTTCATACTAGGATCGCGGTGCTTGTTTGAGGCCATACAAGGACTTCACAAGTTTTCATACTTTATGTTCATGTCCTTTCACAGCAAATCCTTCAGGATGGGACATAAAAACATTATCTTTTAGATCTCCATTCAAGAAGGCAGTTTTTACATCCATTTGATGGGCTTTCCAACCGTTCTGAGCTACTAGTGCAAAGAGTGTCCGGATGGTGGCCCATTTTGCTGTGGGGGAAAAAGTTTCCTCATAGTCGACCCCTTGCTTCTATGCAAAACCTTTTGCCACAAGCCTAGCTTTGTGCTTGTCAAGTGAGCCATCAGTTTTGTACTTGTTCTTGTAGACCCACTTGCAACCAATTGGTTTGGTTCTAAATGGAGGATCAACCAGCTTCCAAGTGCCGTTCTTTATGAGGGCATCATACTCCTTTTGCATCGCTTCTTTCCATTCATCATGAGAAGTAGCTGCTTTGAAGGAAGTTGGTTCAAAATCTGTAGACAAGTTCAATTCACAATCATAAGAAACATCCATATCAACAGGTGAATTAGAGTCATCTACATCACCTCCATTTTGTCGGTTTGAATTTCTGGTTCCTGTTTTTCCAATTTCATCAGGATGAACACTTTCAAGTGTCTTCATCAACCACTTTGGGGGACCTTTCTGAGATGGTCCAGGCTACTCTGTTGATTGAGTTGGGACTGAATCAAGATTGAGTCTCCTAATTCTATCAATTACATCACTTAAAGCATCATCCATTGTTGGAGTTTCATCTGGGGGAGAGTGTTCTTTAGAAGAAGATTCCACATGTTGATCTAGAATAGGAATCCCCCCTTCAAGATGTGGAATCTGATTATCAAATTCTTGAAATGATTTTGTTTTTGCGAATCTATCCAAGTGATCAAGTTGCCACTCAACAACATCGTCATATTTGGATGATTCAAGAAAAATTACATCTCTAGATACAACAAACTTTTTATTTACTTCATCATAGAGGCGGTATGCTTTGGAGGTGTTTGAATACCCCAGGAAGATACACTTACAACTTCTAGCACCAAGTTTGTTTCTATGTACCTTTGGTATCAAAGCATAACAAGTGGAACCAAAGACCCTGAGATGTTTTACCGAAGGAACATGTCCATACCACAATTCATAAGGAGTCTTGTTTCTTATAGCATTAGATGGACATATATTATTTATATATGCAGCACATAGAATAGCATCAGCCCAAAACATTATCTTTACATTTTTGAAGAAAAGCAGGGATCATATCATATTCAAGATTGTTCTCTTCATTCTTTCAGCTACACCATTCTGTTGGGGATTATAAGGCACAGTTGTTTGATGTTTGATCCCATGTTGGCGAAGATAGTTTTCAAATTCATTTGATGTATATTCTTTTCCATTATCAGTGCGAATAGACCTAATATGATATTGTGCATCATTTTCAATCCATTTATGAAAATTCTTGAATGTTTGAAAAGCATCAGATTTGTTCTTCAATAAATAAACCCAACACACTCTGGTGTAGTCATCAATAAATGTCATGATATATTTATTTCCATTTGCAGAAGGAACATGCATTAGGCCACATAAATCTGAATGAATAAGTTCAAGCTTCCTATGTGCTCTTGAATGTGAATCATGAAAAGACTGTTTGCTATGCTTTCCTAGAATGCAAGCATCACATTGCTTAAGTTTTCTAGGAATTGTAGGCAAACCACCAACACCATTTTTCTTCAATAACCAGAGACTGTCATAGTTTAAATGTCCAAATCTAGCATGCCATAATAAACTTGATGGAAGTGTACCTTCTTCATGATGAAAATTGTATGAGAAATGTTGTGCATGAGCAGATGTTCCTTGTAGCTTAAGAAGCCTTTATTGTTCTATTCCCCTCATGACAAGTGAGTGATCAGATGCTTTTCTTACCTCAAGCTTACCATCAAACATATGAATGGAGTGACCTTGCTGGCAGATGTGGACCAAGGACAACAAGTTTCTCTTGAGCTGTGGGAGATATAGAACATGATCCAGAAGAAAATCTGGAAAACCAGGCATTTTAAGCCTGATTGTGCCAAGCCCTGATGGATTGATTTTTGATTGATCTGCAAAGTATACTGCTCCATCAACATTGTCAGTGAAATCTTCAAAAAAATCCAAAGGAGACCTTGGTGTGAAACCAAAACAAGTCTCAAAAGGAGATCTCTGTGTAGAAGAATGTTTGGCTCAGTTGTAAGCATGCTGCGCATAACACAA
>Ga0139314_100572_pt1 | contig 10175 bp, 10 predicted proteins | sample In2P11_FD_99376 | JGI IMG/M metagenome (GOLD analysis project Ga0139314, IMG submission 99376)
ATGAGATTGTATGATGGATGAGTCAGTATGAGATTGTATGATGGATGAGTCAGTATGAGATTGTATGATGGATGAGTCAAAGGACAGGGCCCCTCGTCAAGGGTGGACTGGAAGTGGTAATAGAATGGGATGGCTGGACACCAGAGGAATGGATGGACACACCAGAGAGCAGGAGCTGAACACGAGGTTAGATATTGAACACGGCTTAAAGATATACACTTACTGAGATCACTACACACAATCAACACACGTTGAGCTAGAGCTACACAGACACAGCAAGAGATATTATATATACGTGATTTCGATAATGAGCTTTGATTCTTTCAGCCTTTCTTATTCTAGCATATTTCTTCTATTTTCTTTGGTCTATAGTACAGGCGCCTCGGTTCTTCCACTATGCATAATATAAGATATAATAGGCATAAGGCATGAGATGAAATTTAGGGAGGAATATATCCAAATATGAAAGGTACTGACCGGCCTGGTATTAGAAGGCTTGGTCTCTAGCAAGGTAGGTTGGATGCATGCCTATATGACTGAGCCTGGCATGTTATTCTAAGTCAGGTTTACGCTTAGGTATGGCCTGGCTGCGCATAGTAATAGAGTTTCTATGCTTGGTTGGAAGTACGAGTGACCATTGAAAAGTCAAGGGTAAGGTGGTTTAATAGCACATGCCATCCAATTCCAATCCCATCTGCTGCTTCTAAGATAAGTTCTACCTACATGGGTGACTCACTAAAAGATTCCAGGTCTAGGGCTGGCTCCAGGTCTAGTTGGTGCAGGTAAAGAGAAACAAGGGGAGTGTTTCATGTCCCTGCCAACTTGAGTCTTTCTGGCATCTAATTCCATCATGCTCCTAGGTGAAGGCGGTATTAAGAGAGGGGTAAGGTTGAGCATCCCCATTCACTGCATCCATTCATGGCATGCCACCCCATCCCATAAGGAGCTTCAAAGCTCTAGCAACATGGGTGACTAACAAAATGCCTGCCATGCATTCAAGGTCTAGGGCTAAAGATCTACTAGTTGTGGTAGGTGAAAGAGTAAAGGCAAGGGTATGTTCCGTACAGCAATGGCTTCCTGGCTGAAAGAATCCAAATGCTGGGTCTCGAGGCCTGCAAAGCCTAAGTAAAGATACAGGGCTACCGTACCAGGTCTAGTTGTTGGTGCAGGTAAAGAGAAAGGGAGTGTGTAATAGCAGTCCCAATTGAGTAATATTTCTAAAGGCAAGTATGATAAACAAAGGTGCGAAGCCGCTTGTCCCTCCGGGGGCAAGGATATCCTGGCTGGCTTTGTCAGGGCATCCCTCAATATCCCTCCTCCTAGCATTGATAAGTCTGGTCCCATAATCCCATCCCAACGAGGCTCTAAGATGTCCCGAATGCCATCCATCTACCCAAGCCATACCCGGCAGGCAGTTTCAAGGATCAAAGCTCAAGGTCAAAACCCTATGGACTGGACTACTAAACTATCCCTCTATTGCACCATCCATACATCCATCCATCTATTCATCCAGCCACCCTGCTGCCATGTCCATGCATACTAATCGGGGGGAGCAAAGGAAGCAGGCAACTAAGAGTATTTGGCGGCAATCCATAAAAAGGTAACTAAGTTGAAGTTCGTGGATGAATACTTCTTTCTTATCCTGGGTCGGTTGGGTCGTGTGCAAAGAAGGTAAATCAGGTTTCATATTCTATATGTAATAACGCAAATGACAAAATCCCATCCATTAACTAATTGCATTGGTTATTCCGGGCTCCGAAGGCACCTAGTTGGGGGCTACAAGGTCGGTTCCGGTAAATACTAAAAAGTGTATGAGATGCAATGTTCTCTCTATTAAGCGCGTCATTGGCATGGGTCGAGTCATATGTGGTATCGAAATGGCATTTCTCTTAAGGCAAGTGGCTGACTGAGAGCATGTTGGGTGATTTAATCCATTCAATTCATAATCCTGCTGAAAAGAGAAAGTCCTGGGTTAGGGATCGATCCTCCATAACTCTATCGTCCTAGGGTTCTGGTCTAAAGCTAAATTAAGGTTGGCCAGTTTCATTCCGACCCGATAGAGGCAGTAGCCATGAAGCTCTTCCATAGAATGTGACTAGGGGTAGCAGTTTCAGGGGTAAGGGGAAATATATCCTATTGTGGTACCTCCGATTCCGATTCCTAATTAAGTAAGTGGTTGTTGGGCAGCACTCCGTCGACTAGAGTGAAGGAAGTAAGTAAGGTAAGGGTCTCTAGGTGGGGTTGGTAGCAGGGATGAAAATGAATAAGTTCTTCCTAGCCCGTGGGTTCAAATGGATGAATCGGTATTGTATTGGCTCCTCGGTGGGAACTACCAAGAAGGTAATAGTGGTACCCCCATAATTAAGCAAGTGTTATCGAAGGCCTGTCCCAACAAGGCTCTCCTAATTGATAATAATCCATCAATTTTTCATAAGTTCTGGACCTTATAAATCAGAAAGAGGGAAGAGAACCAGTACTATGGGGAATAAGGCTTTTGTATTGGGGAAAAGAAAACGTATACCCTTGACTGACTTACATTGCCTAGATGCAGCCACTCCTTTTTTAGACTATACCCACTCATAACCAGTAGGCACCCTAGCCTGCCTCCTCCATAGCCAGCCAAAAAAAGCCAGCCAGTAAACTGTTGTTAGTCGCGCTGATCCTTTCACTGGGGATCCAGCCATCCTAGCCAGTCAGACCAGTCAGCTAGACCAGTCAGATCAGCCAGTCCGTTTCCCGGTGCTAGTTACAGTTCCCTGGTAGGTAGCACCCACTAGACCTATACTGATATCTCCAGATGCCGGGGCAAAGCGAAAGCTTGTTGGGGTTATAGATAGGGAAGACGAGCGCTGTATACCCTCTACCAGTTGGTTGAGTGAAACCACCAGCAGAGCCTATTTCAATAGTATCTGCATAACCAGTTCCAGGTACAGCTCAAGCAGATCCAGTCCCAGTTCTAGTTCGAGTGCGAATGCCAGCATTCCTCCCATTGCTAGTTTCATATCCAAAGTCCTCGAGTAAGCATCCTCGCCATTTTCAGAACCTGAAGTAGCATAGGTAGAGCCAACGAGAGCGGATCCAGTTTCAAGTGCAGATCAAGCAAATGTTAGAGACTATTGAGTTCTATAGTAATAGCCTGCTAACCGAGTTTACCCCATGTCCTCACCAGTCCTTGCTTCCCTGAACCCTCTTCCAGTCCCAGAAGTCCCAGATCGAGTTCGAGTTGATTCATTTGACCAAGCAACATCTAAGCAAGCAGCAAAGTCAAAGGTAGGGCATAATCATAAAAGCTAGAAACGAAGACAGGGGATGCTAGGGTGGTAGAAGCTACGGTGGGTTACCTCACAGAGGAAAAGGTCGCAGAAGCAAGGGTTACAGTACCTATTGGTGGAAACCCCATTCCATAGCCTGTGAAATAGGCAGTTTACGCCCCAGATCCCTTTCCAGGTGCACCAATTTCAGTAGCATCGCCGATTTCTTCAGTAGCAAACGTGACTGTTCCACCCATTGAAGTTTATATGGAACCACCAGCACCCGAGTCAGAGTAAGCGGATCCCAATCCAGTTCCCTCCGTTCGATACCTAGTAGCAGCCCTATCATTTCCAGTTTCATAGTCCCTCGTAGTGGATCTATATGTAGTGGACCCACCAGCGAAGGAAGGAAAAGCAGCAGCTTTCACACCCATAACATCCAAAGCAGAGTCAAAATCAGTAGTTTCCACAGTCTCAAAGCCAGCATCCTTACTGGCAAGGACGGCTCCCCCTCGCGCGGTTCCAATTCCAGTTTTTATTGAATTGGTTGATCCGCCAGTTTAAGCATCAATAGTGACCGTTGGAAGCAGGTTGATTGGGTTGGCCGAGCAGCAGAGAGAACAGAGGCTCAGTAGGCATAGGCATCGTAGACAGGGGCGGGAGAACAAGCATAGCTAGGAGCTACCCGTAGTGAAGAAGCAGTTCGAAAGCCATTGCCCGTTTAAGCTTTTCTTTGTCTGGTTACAGATCCTCTAGTTGCAGGGGCAGAGGTGAAGGCAGTTTCAGTGGATTTACCAGCATAAACGTGAACATAAGTAGAGGTGGGTTTATTCGGAACCTGTTGATCGAGTAGTTTACCCAGTTCCATTTGATCCATCAGTGTAAGATCTTCTAGGGGAAGACCTAAAGGCATAGGCGGAGGCTGCGGACACAGAGACACAGGCAGCATCCTCACTAACACCATAAGCATCAAAGCCAGCAAAAGTGGTAGTAGCATAGCTTGTTCCAGCACAGGTAGGTTAGGTAAAGAGCGCCCTCAGGCAATTACCGTAGGTAACCACTATTAGTATTAGGCACCCGAAAAGGCCAAAGTCAAGGTAGCAGAGCCTATTTCACTCGCAGATGGCGGTGGCATAGAGATTACCTATGAACTGACTCAAGACACTATAGCTTAATGATGGCGCAGGAAGGGAAAGACTCCATTCACTGGTGAGTATACGTCCGAGGAAGGTGCTGCTATACCGATCGCTGAAGGATATAGATACACAGAGAGAGATCACAATGACCATGATCTTTATACTTATTATCAACGAACTAAGTTCAGTAGGAGAAAAGAGAGAAATAAGTAGTCTTCGGAAAGCCAATCTCTTACTTCGTCTATCTTAGCCCACTAAGTCTAAGTCTAATACCTTAGCTAAAGGAAGAAGTATTTAGAAAGCCTGAAAAAACCATCTATTGGACAGATTTCCCTGTGGGTAGGATAAAGCACAACCTGATCTTTCTTAATGCTATTTATCCCGCCAGCCTTGGAGTGAGTTCTATCATGCATGCCCGCCAGTGAGTCTGTTGGTTCTGAAGCCAATAGCCAGTATGTTTTTTCCCCCTACGCGTCAACCCCGTATTCAGGTTCGACCTCCTACGCGTAGCTCTGGCTCCCGCAAGCTTAATGCAAGCCTGAGTTAGCGGTGAGTTAGCGGAGAAAGCTTAACAATATTCTCTTTCTTTTTCTCTTACTTCGTCTACCCACAAGTTGTCCAAGAAAAAGAAGTTGTCCCGTCAAAGTGGTCTAAGCCGAACCAAGCTTTCCTCGTGAAACAGTGTCTCGTGCAACAAGTGTCAGAGCTAGCGAACCAAACCTGCCAAGCAACCTTGACTGATTAACTTAGACTGATTAACCGTGAATGACCTACCACAAGCAATGAAAAAAGCAATATATCTTCCATCGCTCAACACCTCATAGCGCTAACTATCTCACCGTCTACTGTGCTTCCATCGCTCGGTACTCGCTAGCTATGCCGTCTACTGCTTTGCTTCTATCGCTTGCCCACTTCACGGGCCATAACCTTAAACCTTCTATTGCTTAACCCCTCACCCTCAATAGTCGGGCGATAAGCTCTTACCCGAACCAGTGGCACACGAACAAACAAATGGTCTAAACGAACCTTACCTATCGCTCGCTAACCCTACATCCAAGCAACCTTACCTGCCGAACTATATTGACTGATTCACTGTGACTTATTACCCTTACTTCTGCCACTACTACTGAACGGGCCTTCTATCGCTAGCGGCTACTGAGTAATTGTCTACCACTATTCGTCTCGCTCACCTATAGTTATTTGAAGATCGGCTTCTATCCCACACAGTAAGGATTCTGTCCCCTCCTTGTCCCATATCTAAAAGTGACACTCATTTCTATGTTGGTGTACCTATTGCTTCATGCAATATTGTGCAGCTTGAAGCTTATCTTCGAGGATATAGATATTTTCTTTAGTACTCTAGAGATGAGAGTTTACAGCCTGTATCTTAGCATTACCCGGTAGGTAAGTAGTATTACTTGGTGGCTGTTGACCATAGAGTGCCCCAAAAGGTGTCATTTTTAGGTCTATGTGATAGGCCATGTTGTACCACCATTTTGCTAAGAGGATCCATTTGTGCCCATCAAACTCTTTTTGAGAAGTGAAGTAGTGGAAGTATCCTTGCCCCCGGAGGGACAAGCGGCTTCGCACCTTATAATAACTAAAAATAGCGGATTAAGATCTACACCCTTTAGTCGCGGATTAAGCGCCTAAAGCTAGTCTCCTCGCCGCTTTCGGAGCCTATCTCTGTTCCAATTCCAATTCCAGATCGGGGGGGGGGATGCATATCCAGTACATGTTTTTCCAAGAACAGAGCTAGTCGTTGATTTACGACCCGGGTGACCTCGCACCTACTAACCCGAAAAGAAATGCGCGGATGCAGCCTTATGGATGGAGAAGCATAAAGGGGATACAAAAGGAAGAAGCGAGAAGTAGTGGAATATCCCATATTTTTTAGTCCATAGCGGTAGATCCAGCCCTAGAGGGCGTTAACTATGCCCTTGGAAAACCCATGCAAGTACGAGGCACAGAAGAAAGGGCCAGAGGGCCCTAACCAAGGAGACAGTAGGCCTGTGTCAGGAAGCATAAAGGCAGGAGTTTCATTTAGAGATTCAAATACAACAAGTACAGAAGCCGAGAGAGTAGCCACATAGGCGGAAGCTGTTCATTACCCAGTTTTAGCTCGAGCAGATCTAGATCCTGTGCCAGTAGAGGAAAAGGCAGAGGCTAAAGCACATGCAGCAGTGAAAACGTCTTCATGGGTTGCCCGCCCGTCTCGCTGAATAGTGCTGGTCCCATAAAGATTCCTGCTTGCCTGAAGCACCAGGTTGGGTTGGTCGGTTCGTGATCCGAAAAACGTCCTCTCCTATTAGTCGAGTCACTTAACGTACCTCAAACACGAATTTTCGAAATCAAAACCTCGTGTGGAGGGGTTCGGAGGCATTTCCATCCATCGGGTTCGAAAACTCTATGTTTGTTAATAGGTAACTCGATGAATTTAAGAATTCGCATAGCCTTTGTCCTGGGCGCCTTCATCCGAAAGTAAAGGGTTGGACAAAACGCTCGATGGCGGCCTTTTAGTCAAGCCATCTTGATCTCTCCAAACCTAACGTGATGGTTAGTTTACCATCATGAGGCTCTCTATCTATAAACCCGGCCAGCCAGCAGATACGATTGGATTTATTTAGACAGCCAGCATTGCTAGGAGATGCCCTGTGCCCACTTGCCTTTCATGTTAGTGCCTGCTACCAACCACCTGGAATGTGTGTACCAACCAGACCGGCTCACTTACCTGAACTTCTAGCATTCACGGGCGTTCGACTACACTTGCTGAAATATTATTACTTTGTATAGCACTATCTTCTCTTGTCGGGCCGGGCTGAAACCCCAGATACTGGTGATGAATTTAGACAGCCAGCATTCATTGCTAGGATATGCTTTTATCACACTTGCTGAAAGGACAGATTCTTTGGTGGTTAGCTCGCAAAATCCAATCACTATTTTACCTACCCTTCCCTTTCAACCCTTACTTTCCCGTGATCCCTATCGGTTATACCTTCCCCCCCCCCTCACCGAGTGGAGTGAGTGTTGCCCCCTCATTGGTGGTTACTCCCGATCTGAAGCACCCTTCTTCCATCCCATTATATACGTAATTAGAATATATATTATATACGTAATTACGTATATAATAACGGAGATCTCGCCGACCAGTCGAGGGGTGTCAAGTGCCTTAGCGAACACGCCGCCCAAAGTCTTCCTACGGCGAGTCGGATTGGCCCTGTTGGTCAATCATTGAATTTGACTTACTTTTTTGATCAGCTCCCTTGGCGGAGGTTTATTCTCCCTAATAATTTGGCCATTTTAGCTTGGCGGAGGTTTTCAAGATTATCCTCTCCCTTTTGGTCGAGCACCTAAAGGTGATGGCGGCCAGTCGAGCCTGCTTACGCATCCTCTCGATGGCGGCCTTATCAGTCGAGCACCTATTTGACTTACTTTTTGATCAGCTCCCTTGGCGGAGGTTTATTCTCCCTAATAATTTGGCCATTTTAGCTTGGCGGAGGTTTTCAAGATTATCCTCTCCCGGTGCTCCTGCTCTATCTGAACCGAACTGGATCCCATGATAATGGATCCACTCCCACTGGATCCACTCAACGGGTCCACTGATCAGGATCCACTCAACTGACGGATCCACTCCCACTGGATCCACTCACTCAACTGACGGGTCCACTGATCAGGATCCACTCCCCGTGCTTTCTCTCTCAGCCTAACTGGATCCACTCCCACTGGGTCCACTCCCGCTGGATCCACTCCCACTGGATCTACTCCCACTCGAGGATGGATCCACTCGAGGATGGAGACGGCCCCGTGCTTTCTCTCTCAGCCTAACCGGATCCACTCACTCAACTGACGGATCCACTCCCACTGGATCCACTCACTCAACTGACGGATCCACTCCCATCCCACTGGATCGAGGATGGAGACGGAGGACGGATCCACTGATCAGGATCCATTCCCCTTTCTCTCTCTCAGCCTAACTGGATCCATTCCCATTGGGTCTACTCCCACCCATTGGGTCTACTCCCACTGGATCCGCTCCCCTTTCTCTCTCTCAGCCTAACTGGATCCATTCCCATTGGGTCTACTCCCGCTGGATCCACTTCTAGCCTTGCTTGTTCTAGCTTAGCTAAGATCCTTGCTCGTGCTAGCCCTGCTCGTGCTTAGCTAAGAGAGGATCCTTGCTTTCCTAACGTCAAGCAAGCACTACGTTCCTTGCTCGTTCTTTCAGTCTAGAGGGAGCAGCTGATGAACGCTTCGCCCTTACTGAAGAATGTATTGGAAGGGAAAATCAAGTTTAGGATTGGACCAGCCACCCGCATTTCTCTACGACCCCACCTAATCTGAAGGTGGGCGAATCCGTCAATTCATAACTAGATTTACTGCATTACCCATATAACTTCGATGACTGAGATTCTATCTTATATATGTCATTTCAGATCATGAAAGAGAAAGCTCCCGAAGCGCCTCTCTGTCTCTCCCGCTTGACCATTTTAAAAACCGTCTGAAAAGCCATTTGCGTGCGTTCTACAGCCACTTCAAAAGGCCCAAGCTGAAGACCTAGCGGGAGGGGGATAAATAGCCCAAAATGGCCATTTTCACGCGGCTTGCTTTCTCTGAACCGACTGGATCCACTCCCAAGGTTTCAAGCTCCGTAGCCAAGTAGTAACTGATAAGAATGCGTAAGCAGGCTCGACCATATTCTTTTTGATCAGCTCCCTTGGCGGAGGTTTTGGACATCCTCCCCACTAATTTGGCAATTTCAGCTTGGCGGGGGTTTTCAAGATTATACTCTCGATGACGGATCCACTGATCCAGTTAAGGCGCTGACGCTAGCGCTTTCTCTCTCTCTGAACCGACTGGATCCGATGGTAAGGTGGATGCACGATAAGGTTCTAGCTTTGCTAGTGCTAGCCACTGGATCCGATGGTAAGGTGCTAGCCACTGGATCCGATGGTAAGGTGGATGCACGATAAGGTGCTAGCCACTGGATCCGATGGTAAGGTGGATGCACGATAAGGTGCTAGCCACTGGATCCGATGGTTCTAGCTTTGCTAGTGCTAGCCTTGGATCGTTCTTAGCTATCCTTAGCCTTTTCAGGATCAGGTTCAGGATCAGATTCTGAATCAGGTGTTCAGATATCTTTTTTTAGCTAGAGATGCACCTGGGGCTTCGCTCTTTCTCTCTCTGAACCGAACCGACTGGATCCGATGGTAAGGTGGATGCACGATAAGGGTCTAGCTTTGCTAGTGCTTAGCTAAGATCCTTGCTCACCTTGCTCGTGCTAACCTTGCTAACCTTGCCTTGCTTAGCGAAGATCCTAGACTTGCTTGTTCTTGCTTAGCTAAGATGCTCACCTTGCTCGTTCTTTCAGTCTAGAGGGAGCAGCTGATGAACGCTTCGCCCTTAGCTGGAGCGCTTTGCCCTTAGCTGGATCGCTTTGCCCTTTCAGTCTAGAGGAAGCTGATCCTTGTCGGATGCTTACCGAAGAGAAATGAATGTGAAGTTGCTCCTTTTCCAGGATGCGAAAGCAGGCTCGACTGTTAAGGTCCGGAGGCGCTCTTTGGTTACTTATTTGAGAGGGGATAAGTAAATTGAATGCGCAAGCAGGCTCGACCATAAGGGAGAGGACCCTTTAGGGGGGCTCGACTGATAAGGTCCGGAGGCGAAGGAAAAACCCTTGAGATGGTAGATAGATGATATGGCTTTGTACTATAGTATTAAGTTAAGAGGAGTCGCGTGGCAACGAACAACCTAGCCTGCTTCGCTCGAATAAGACAACCCTTTCCACCCA
>Ga0139314_100573_pt1 | contig 10174 bp, 8 predicted proteins | sample In2P11_FD_99376 | JGI IMG/M metagenome (GOLD analysis project Ga0139314, IMG submission 99376)
TAGGATTCTTGTCAGTGGGGATCCCTGGGTTGGTGAACCCTGGAAAAGTTGCCATCGAGAATGAAAAAGAAGCCTACTCAAGCTAACCTAATCCAAGATCAATCGTAAAATGAACTGAATGAATCTAAAAAATGCATTGGAACTTAACGCACACATCTAGAGGTCTAGGCTAGAGACGTGTTCTGGCGTCGTTAAACCTAGTCACTATTGTTTCACATTACGGTTGGGTGATTCCTCCTTTTGTGACCCAATAGTGGTCTAACACAGATTTGTGCTCCCACGTACCGTCGAGTATATGGGGAGACCCCACTAGGTTATCATCCTTTATCCATAGGAAGCCGTGTCTGCCGCCTTACAAACCGTAATGCACCGAACACAGCATTCGGGAAGATTGACAGCCGTACGGAAAGTCCTTGGTTTTCATATGATTGCCAAGGTGTATATGCAGTTTTACAGATTGTTTGGTAAACCCTTTGCCTAGTTCTATAGAGTAGTCACTTTGATCCTTTTCAGACTCCCTAAAAGAAAAGGCTCAACTGAGCATTTTGTCACTTCGGGCTCATTAAAAATTCGAAGGAGACTAGAGTCATCTTTTTGTCCTTTTCTCGACTCTTAAAAAGTGAAAAGCTCAAGTTCAGTTCCTTTGTCTTAAAATTTATTCGACCACGGTTCACATTTACCCGGTTAGATCTTGTTTACGTTAGCTTGAGTAGGCTTCTTTTTCATTCTCGATGGCAACTTTTCCAGGGTTCACCAACCCAGGGATCCCCACTGACAAGAATCCTAGTCATTTCGCTCCTTTTGGGAATGTTGGTGCTCCTTATATGGCAACGTTGTCCCTCCTAGGGTTAACTGTTGGGTTGCTTGTTTGGTTGTTCTCAACCTCTTTGGTCCCTACCGTCTCGACTGCTAGTCAATCAGTCCCTCCACCTGAACAACATCATGTTGATTCTAAGGTGGACCTATCCCCTTCTTCGCCTGTTTCTACATCCTCGTCTTCTACTTCGCCTGGTGAAAGTTTGGATTCAAGTAACCAAGTGGCTAAGAAGAAGAAGAAGAAGACAAAGAAGAAGAAGAAGTCTCCTAAGGGAGAGGCTAAAAGTGCAGCTACTGCCCTGAGTTCAACTCAAGTCGAGCCACCTTCTTCTCCTCCACAGAAGGTCAAGTTTCCTTGCAGATTGTGCAAGGATGACCACCTTCTTCATGATTGTCCTAGCATTCCCAGGGTCTTAGACGTATGGTCTCATGATCCGGCCCACTCTTCATCATCCTCTGAAGCTCATGGAGATACCACCCTCTCAGTTGGCAATGGTAAGAAGAAAGGGGAGATTCGAATCCCCTGTAAACTTTGTGAAGGCCATCATCCCCTTCACCTTTGTCTGCTCATGGATAAAGCCTCTGTTGTCTTGGAAAGTCTTACTGCTTCCCCACCCCAACTTCCAGAGGGTTATCAACATCTCTCTGCAACTGCAGATAGTCCCCCTGTTGACGAAGAGATTGCTTTAAATTCTTCTCTTTTCCAGCCTCCTCTTCCTGAACCTGGCTGTGCCAAGCCTATTCCGGACCAACCATTGGTTAGAAAAAATGTCGACTCAGGTTCCCCTCCCATCGATCACTCTGTTTCGAAAGAGCATAATTCCCATGTTCTTCTCATCTCCTCAGATTCTCCTGAGTCCGGAAATGACTCTCCTATCCCGGCTACTCTCAAGCGTCTGGTTTCGGTCCCTTTAGAGCAGAGGGGCAATCATATGATTCCCCCTCCAAGTAGTTTGGTCGCTTCCTTCGACTGGAGTCGTTTGACCACCTACCGCCTTCCCTCCCATGTGCCTTTCTGGGTTACGGTACACAACTATAATACGTCGATACCTGGCACTCTTTTAGATGAGGGGGCATCTGTCAGTCTTATGCCTGCTACTACTTGGCAAGCTTTGGGTTCCCCACAACTTGTGCCAGCCGCACCGAATTTGACAGCTTTTGACAGAGGAACTAGTCAACCATTAGGGATCCTTCCAAAGTTTCCTATTACTTTGGGAGGAAAAACCGTCTATATCGACGTATCGGTTACCCAAGGTCCTTTAAATTTCAGTCTTCTCCTTGGTCGTGACTATGTTTATGCCATGGGGGCCCTAGTCTCTTCACTTTTCCGTGTGGCTTGCTTTCCACACGATGGAAGAATCATGACTATCGACCAATTAGCATTCGTTCATCCACAGGCCCCCCCTACGCAATCATCATCCCCACCTAGTTTTCACCCACCAGTTGCATCTGCCCCATCACAGATCAACTATGTGGCCACCTATCCCGTGCAAGGATCCAGTGATGCCGCCGTCGTGCATAGTGTCCTGGGGGCATTGGGCCCTGACTTCCAAGATATTGGCCTTCCATCTGGAATGGCACTTTTGGAAGCCCCGACTTCCTATTCATTAGGATGAAGTTCGGGTGGAGCACAGTTCCTTGTCTTGTGTCAAGCTCGTTAAAAAATGAAACAAGGAGTCTCGAGGATAGTTTTGCTCTTGCGTCGACCTCATTCAAAAACGAAATAATATGTCGGAGCATAGTTCGTTTCCCTGTGTCAAGCTCCTTAAAAAATGAAATTAGTTTCGGTTGGAGCATAGTTCCTTGTCTTGTGTCAAGCTCGTTAAAAAATGAAACAAGGAGTTTTGAGGATAGTTCCTTTACATGCGTCAACCTCGTTAAAATAATGAAACATGAGCTCGTGCAATTCGAGCGCGCAATAACCATATGGTCAACCTTCACTCCATTTTCAATGGACTGAAGCTTGGGGGGCATGTACCTCGAATTGAGACACCATGCTGGGGGGCATGCCTGTTTCCCTTATTGCCAAGCATAGTTTGCATATATGATTATCATGTGTATTTTTAAGCTTGTGTAAAAATAAAATATATGTGTAATTAAATACACCTCACAATGGGTCGTTTGTTATGCAACCGATACATTAGATTACATGTGTGTCGAACATTTGCATAGCATATAAAAACATCATCACATGAAAAAGATCCATTTAAAAATAGGCATATGTATATCTATATATGTGTCACAATGTTTGCACTGCGTGCATCATATAAGTCAAAAAATAATACATGTTCATCCTGATACATCCGAAGACGACATGTCTCTCAAAAAATATGCATAAAAGAAACCTAGGAGTCTAATCCCGGTGGTGCTCATGATAGCACGTCACCGCGCGCACCAAGCGTCTCAACAGATGATGGATACAACTAGGCACCCCCACTGTGTGCCTCTGGTATGCGAAGGGCACATCCACCAGTCTAGCGTAATCAGTAATCCCTCGAGTGAGTCCCTCGAGATTCTGAACCAGTTCCTCCCCCTCGGCACCCTCTGCCTGAGGGTCAGCTGCGCGCTAGACCCTTCGCTCTATGGGAGACAAGCCAGCTGGTCGCCCTGGGCCAACATCTGCATATACATACAACTGTTATCAGAACATGCATGTATTAACAAAAAACACATAAAACATCAAAAACAAAAAGAGATCATACCCAGCTCCTCGTCCCAGTCCTCTCCTTCTGGCAGTGGGAGATCTGGATCTCCGGTGATATCAGTCCCTGCGTATGGCCAATCCTCCACCATGATCAGCTGACAGCGGAGCCATATAAAGAACTCAGGCCTCCACGACATCTGTTGGCCCCCTCCTCCCTTGGGCATCAGTGCTGCCTAGCGAGCCATCCTAGGCTCTCGTGGCAATGGATCAGCCACTATAGCTCCCTGGATCTGAAAAATGGGTAATCGTTCCAAGAAGAAAGACACCACAATTGAGCCATACCCGAATTGTTTCACTCCTCCTCGCTTACACTTTGTAAGTTGCCTCTTGATATTGGTGGTCACCGCTGTGGCCCAGTCAAAGATGGTGGGGTTGAGGCATTCTGTGGCCAGTAGGAAATGATTCTTGCTTGCCTCATGGGGCGCCTGTACCCCTGCAGCATGAGTGATGGTGAATAGTATCACCCTGAGGACCAAGTCTGGAACGGTGGCGATATCCACCTTGGCACTATTTCTCCCAAATTGTGCCCCTGGGCACACTTGGTCCATCACTTCAGTCATCTTCTCCCCGGAAGGTCTGCTCCCGGTTAAGATGGGCCTCGCCCCTCTTCACGACAACCCTATGATGAAATACACATCGGACACGTCAAGCTCTAATGCTTGGTCCCGTAAGAGGAACACTTGGTCATCAACATCCCAAGCATCAACTATGAACTGCAATAGCTCGGGCTGAGCTCGCAGGTAAGGGATGAGGAAGAATTTCTTAAGACCGCAGTCTCTTAAGGCATTCATACATCCCTCATCCTCAAGAGCCAAAGCATCCATGGCATCATGTTCCCTTTCTTTCCATTCTACCACCATTTTGCCTATTTTCCTGCACCCACAAGGATGAATAAATCATCATTAGATCACTAGTAAGCTAACAATCCAGTTGAATTTGAAATGCATTGGGAAATTCAAATAGAAAAATAGGGTTGCGCGGTTGGCGCGACTGTTTCTAAAACGGTCGCACCAATGGGCACGACCCCTTTAGGAAAATCGTGCCATTGGCGCGGGTCCGAGCTGGATACCTGCGCCAATGGGCGCGGCCCTAAAAAATGCAATATCCCCTTGCAGGGGCTCAAACAGGAAGCAAATCAAATAAAAAAAATGGATAGAAATGGAGTGGGAGAAGAGGCCTCTTACCTGTCCCTGACGGTGCTCCGATTGGTCACCTGGATTTGTCGCAATCGTCACTTGAAGATCGCACACCAAAAGCTCCAATGTCACTCTCAAAGGGTAAAAGTGAAAAGTAATTTTTGTTTTAAGTATTTCACCTATTTTATAGCTTTTTTGACCCTTAATAGGTTGTAAAAGTCATTTCATGAATATTTTATGAATATATTTGTGTCAAAAATGGATTTTAAACCGGTCTTTGTGCAGCGACAGGTTTTTGTACGGCTTAGGCGACAAAACGAGTTGTATTTTATACTTTTTCAGACTCGGTAAAAACACAAAAAAGTCATTATGAAGGTCTACTTTCAGCTCTTTTCCGACCATTTAAAGACGAAAAGATTGCCGAGTTTTCCCTCTTGACTCGTTAAACGGAAATAAGAGGCGGTCGTCTTTAAACTCTTTTCCAACCGTGTAAAAAACGAAAAGATTGTCGGGCCCTTGTCGTTTCAGGCTCGTTAATGGTTACGAAATGACGTGATATCGATCGCTTTTTTACTTTTTCAGGTCGATGTCACTACACATGAAAAGTACTCCTCAATCGTAATGATCGGGCGATTCTTTCGAGCATTCTTTTATACTTTTTCGGGCTCACGAGACACAACTTTACGAAAAAGGACACCCCTGGAGTTTTCTTTTCTGCTGTCTTGTCAAACTCTCTAAACATGAAAAGACGCCGAGTTCTTCCTTTGTCAAGCTCGTTAAAACTTGATGACATCGGATTCCGTCCAAATGACATGATATCCCCGTCAAGATTGTTAAAAATAATTGGGGTACTCGCCAGAAATGGTGGGGAAAATGGAACCGTAATTATTGTCGTGTCGGTAGTATGTCGCTCTTGAACATGGCACTTGTTTGCATTCGTGTCTAGGTGGGGACATCTCATCTCGTTTTTCACTTGCCTCCGTGGGTTTGGGTGATCCTATTTGACCTCTCATCTGCTCATTGCCTCGTCACCATGACCTTTGATCCCTTGATGTCAAATACTGCCAAATCCACTGTCGTGCCACCGATATGTTCAAGAGAAGTTGACCTCTGCAAGATAACGACCTCCCTCTGCTGTCTCACATAATTTCACAATATTCTTCCTCTGTCTCAGGTCGATGATGTGGGAAACACTATGGCCCACCTTCGATCAAGGTTACTTCCTGTCGACTTCAGCTCATTATCCAGGAAGCTGATCTAGAGACTCCTTTCTGATGCCTTGGAGCCTACATGCCTTAATGGAAGGTTCTTCATGTTCGACGTGAGGTTTTCACCATTGGCCTCTGATCGAATGATTCTACGGGTGTTCGATGACAGCTCACTGATTCGCACGCTGTAGATTATACCTATAGTACCTTGAGGACCATTTTCATTATTGGTGGTACCTCTCACGTCTGTTAACAGCTTTCATAAATGGCTGGTAATCAGACGATGTTCATGCATGTTCGACTTCAACTCATGTATTCGCATGTTTGAACTTGTACTTTTGTTTGAGTCGAGATGGAGCGCAAGACCCTAGATTTTGTCTGTTAGAATCCAGGTTGCGATTTTGTGGATTATCATGATTGTTACATGACTCATTCACTGGATGGATGCGACCATGCCTGAGTCTATTCATTGATCCTCACTGGATGGCTGCGCCCATACCTTGGATATAGATTATTATGTACTCTGTTATGGATGGCTGTGCCCATACCACATATATCATGTACTTGAGATATCAGTTGTACTTCTCTATGCAGGTTCTCCGGTGACAGCATTTTCAGTTGTGCATGTTCTTGTAAAGAATTTCACCCCTCTATCTCGGGCCTCATGCTTTAAGGGGCATCTGTTACACAATAATTTGTCACCATTTGTCACCGTCCCAGTTACCCCTCTCCTGCACTTTGGAGGACTCATTCCGGGACTTGTGAGAAGTGACATAACTTGAAAACACTTGCATCATATTCCTCTAAGTATGGACTTCATATGCCCTTAAGACATCTCCTGCAAGATACCCTTAAAAAGCCCCCTTTTTCCATTGGTGCGGTTTCCCAATGTACTGCTCGTGCCAACGGGGGAAATCCAACAAAGAGGGCACGCCAGTTGGCGCACTGTCTTGGTGTTGGACCCGCGCCAACTAAATTTAGTAAATTTTTTTAACAAACAGGAACGGGAAAGTTCTTTCCAACTCATGAACTCTATCCGGGAACGCTTTCCGAGGGTAAAGCCAACTTGATCGATGACAGAGCCAACTCGATCGATGTTGTCGTTGATCTTATCTCCTTAAGGATGAAGCCAATCCCATCTCCTTTCCCCTATCTACAAAAGTTGGTTCTGTTGCCTTTGACAAGCTAATGGGAGTTTTTGGGGAGTGAAGGATAGTGATAACTCTGGTCCCGTTTCTAGCAGAAGGAGGATCATACTTTCAGAAGGCTAAGAGATTGTTGCAGGGAATAAGGAGATTCTTGTAACCAAAGAGAGAGAGGCTTGTTTCCCATCCCAACAAGCTTTGCAAGGCATGTGTACCTAATCACACAGCCAAAGGAGGATTTGATGTCAGAACTATGGTTGTATTCTTCTTTGTTGATTATCAATAATAGATGACTATCATTATGGTTCCACTCTTGTCGTTTATGGTAATGATGTTTGAGTTATATCTTTTCTGACCGATATATAGTTGCATCTATTGGTTTCTATGCTTGTATTCATGTCGTTCTTTGCATGTGCAGGTGTCCATTCACGGAGATCGTGGGGATTGTGACCGGCCGGAGCAAAGGATCGACTCTTCTACAACACTAGCGTTGGAATCCAAGTAAGCTCTTATCGCTTACTTGTAGTTTGCAATTAGGAACCTGCATGTTAGCATTGTTTGATTGTTGTTAGACCCGAACTGGGCTAGTAGGGATCGCCTCTGTCCATAGAGGGGATTTACCTCCATAACAGTCATACACCTCATTTCTTTTCTCCTGCAGGGCTATCAGTGGATTGATTCTCCTTTGTACAGCATTTGGTTCCTCCTCTAATCCTTGGATTAGCTTCATTACAGGTACTCCAAGTGATATTGGAAATATAGCTTCAAAACCATATACTAATTCATATGGCGAGGTGCCAATAGATCTCTTTGTACAAATCCTATCAATCCACAAAGCATACTTCAATTTCAAATGCCAAGCTTTCTTGTTTTCCTGCAGCAGCTTCTTAATGATCCTTACAATGCTTTTGTTTGATGATTCAGCAAGGCCATTTCCTTGCGGATAATAAGCAGTAGAATTCCCAAGAGTAATGTGATATTGGTGACAAAAATTGATCATTTTCTTGGACTTAAAAGCTTGAGCATTGTTAGTTATAATCTTCATTGGGCAACCAAATCTAGATAATATATTATTTTCTAGGAAAGAGATAATCACTGAATCATTTGCTTGCCTTGTTGCAACTGCTTCTATCCATTTGGTAAAGTAATCGGTGGCTATGAGAATCCAGCTATGCTAACCTGATGAAGGAGGATGAATTTCTCCTATGAAATCCAATCCCCATTGCTGGAAGGGCGCTTCAACATATATAGGAACCAAAGGCAAAGGCATAAGCTTCCTCTTTGCTTCAAATATTTGACATTCATGACATGTGGCTACCTTTTTATAGATGTCTCTGAACATAGTTGGCCAAAAATATCCAGCCCTGAGGACCTTATTTGCAGTAGCTTTCCAATAGTGATGTCCTCCACAATCTCCTTTATGAAATTCATCGATTACTTTATCAGCTTCTTCTTCAAGGAGACAATTTAAAAATATCACTCCTGCATCTTTCCAAAACAAATTTTGGTCATATACAAAGTATCTTAAAAATTTCAACTTGACAAACCGAGCTTTGGACTGTGAAAGATTGGCAGGGGCTTTACTATGCTGTAGAACAAAAGCTATGTCTTTGTACCACTCTGAAATCAAGAATTTTTCATTTATTTTGACCAGCTCCTCCTCACTTTCAGAAATTTCTGAGATCTCTGCACTCAAATGAATGTCAAGGCAGTCTAGATTTGACTGAGTCATTAGCTTTCCCATGCCTTGACCTTTCACCAATTTGGTGGGTTTGATGTCAATGTCATACTCTAACAATTTTGCTATCCACTTGCCCCTTTTTCCATCTGGATCAGCCTGTGTTAAGATATCCTTTATAGCAGTATTTGGAACATAAGCAACAATATGAGAATGCAAAACATAGATTCTGAAATCCTTTATGGCTTTCACCAAGGCATAAGCTTGCTTCTCTAGGATATTGTACTTCAGTTCAGCATTTTCCAATGTCTTACAAAAGAAAGAAATAGGTTGTTCGGTACCTTGATTTCCCTTTTGCAGCAAAACTCCAACAATTGTATCCTTAGAAGAAAATGTAAAAATAAGAAATTCCTTGGTAAAATATGGGCTAATAAGTACTGGTGCTTGTGTGAGTGCCTTCTTGATCTCCTCAAAAGATTTCTTTGCTTTAGCTTTCCATTTAAAGTCCACTCCCATCTTCAACATCTTTGTTATGTTCTTGACAACCTCAGCAAAGTTAGGAATGAAGCGTCTAACAAAGTTAACTTTTCCAAGAAAGGATTGAATCTCTTTCCTACTTCTTGGTAGATCTAACTTTTGAATTGCAATAACTCTATTAGGATCAATCCTAATTCCTTGCTCATAAATGATATGACCAAGAAGTTTGCCTAATGTTAGAGAAAAATACTTTTAGTGGGATTAAGAGAGATACCAAACCATCTACATTTCAGCAAAACTCTTTCAAGGTGCTTCAAATGATCTTCCTCTCTCTTTGAAAAAACTGTGATGTCGTCAAGATAGACAACCATTGATTTGTCCTCTTCCTTAGCAAAGGCAATATCTATTACTCTTTGGAAAGTGGCCCCTGCATTCATGAGACCGAAAGGCATCTTGGCGTACATGAATGTTCCCCATGGCATTGTGAAGGCTGTCTTCTCTTGATCATCTGGATGCACAAAAATCTGATTGTACCCCGAGAAAACATCAAGCATAGACATCCTTTGTGAACCAACAATGTTTTGTAAAATTAAATCCATCTTAGGAAGAGGATAGTTATCTTTCAATGAATCTTTATTCAAATTTCTAAGTCTATACAAATCCTGATCTCTCCACTCTTCTTTCTAACTGGGACCAAGTTAGCAAGCCAATTTGAGAATCTGATTGGAACAATGATTTTAGCATCAAAGAATTTCTTGACTTCCTTTACAATCAATGGCATAAGAAGAGGATTAATTCTTCTTAACTTTTGCTTGAAAGGTTTCTCATTCTCCTTAATAGGAATGGTACGCTGGATAATAGAAGAATCATATTGTTTTAAATCAGCATAGTTCCATACAAACACATCAATAAGCCTTTTCATCATCTCAATGTATTTAGCTTTCATATTAGCTAAAAGAAATTTCGAAATCTTAACCATCCTAGGTACAACTGAATCCCCTAAGTTGCAT
>Ga0139314_100574_pt1 | contig 10165 bp, 8 predicted proteins | sample In2P11_FD_99376 | JGI IMG/M metagenome (GOLD analysis project Ga0139314, IMG submission 99376)
AGTGGACCATTAATGCCACTAGCATTAACTATTCTTTCAATAAAGATGCACACTCAAATTATGATCTTGTTTCCTAAATCTCAATTGAACAATGCACAATTCAGAATTCAATCCATAATGATCTTCCCTTGTACAAAATGCTCGTGAATCCTTCACATGGACTATGTGAACCAACCAGTCTAAACATGCCCTTTTGTAGTAACAGAAAACGTACACCTATAACAGGAAGTGAATGTGGTCACAGGAAAATCATAGGAGAACAAGAAATTTTGTAGCTAATGATTTGATTAGTTTTAAAACACAGTTCACTGGTTGAACATAATTACATAGTCAACCATCCCTCAATACAAGCTATCAAGTTCTAGATTTCACATTTTCGAACCATAATTCTATTGTCTACCATCCATAAATGGACTTATTGTACTTGTCATCTGGAATATCCAACAAGAGCACACCACACCTTCCAAAAAAATCACTGAAATAATAGTAGTGCAAAGTGTCAACACATTAGAGTATGACTTTTCATCAGATTGATGCTTCTAAAAAAACGTTGTGCCTCGGGCTTGTATCCTTCATTCTTTTTATCGAATGACTAGGGATTACACAATCTCCAATTACTTTCAACTTTGAAAAGAGCCTTTGTCCCATTGATATATTGATACAATGGCTTGGATTCCTTCATTTTTGGTAGAATTCCTTTCTCTTTTTCTACCCTCTGCTACAAAGTTTATAAGAACTTCGTCCTCCTCGATCTTTCTTGATCTCTTTCAATCGTGTCTTCGTGCACCTCATTGCATTGTATGAGATCAATTTCTTCTTTGACAAACTTGTCTAGGTCAATTGAAGACTTAATCTTGCACATAAACCTTGATCACAATCTTCCTGAAATATTGAATTTAGTTTCACTGAGTCTCCAATAAGACCTCTCTACTAGCCTTGCACACATAGATCAACTCACCCAAAACCCCCCTATCGAATTCTTAGAATGAATATGATCTTACTATGTCTATACATAGATTCATTCTAACGATTCTATACATAAACATGCATATGTATAGAATATAGGTTCCTCACTGAATCTCTATCTATTTCGAATCCTCTCAAAGGATTGACAGATTTTTGCCCTTAATCTATGGTTATTTCATATCTATGCATAGATACTTAAACTACCAATAATTTTAGAATTCCACATAATTGGGATCTAATGACACATAAGACACATAAATAATGGGAACTTAAATTCACTAACAAATTTGTACATACATCAAAACCTCTCGTTCTTCCTTGACCAGATTTACCTTCAATTGGCCGCACCTTCTATCATGCCCATAGATTTACATTTTAAACATGAAAGTTAGTTCCAGAACCTCCAACTGTTTTCTAATTCCCTATAACTAATTACACAACATTATCATTAATTTTTCGTTTCATACTAATATAACTAATAAACCATTTACAAATCCCTATGTTCCTAATGACATTTTCCTTCTCAAACTAATTACAAATTTAAAAAGATATAATTAAATTCATTAAGGGAACCCACTCAAATAATTTCAAGGCCCTCTTAGTTCTGCTACAAAATAGTGCATTTTTATGAAATGCTCTTGCATCACATTGTGCTTTAGTATATAGATTTATTGCTTATTTTATTGAATCAATACCAGAGACATGTATGTATGCAAGAGCAAATTCGATTGGAGTGTTTCAGTTTTAAATTATTTAGCATATCTGACTAGATGTTGTTCGATAATTTTCTCAATTATTATATAGGGCAGAGATTTATTCGATATATTTTTTAGATTGAATAATCTATAGGTAATAACTGCTAAAAAAAATTGTATCCATGAACATGTACTGAACGGCAGTAACGCAGTCTACAGTAACACAGATCATTGACTGTGCCAACATTTATAGGCTGATTTGTTTTTCAATTGTGTTGGAAAACATAGTGGTCTTATACTTTTGTAATCCTTGGATTTCTTTGGAATTTTTCAATCTTCCATGAGGAGCAAAGAATTCAAACAATCCAACAGTATGGGTCCATATCCGAAGGCAACAGCTCTAAAAGAGAATTAATGTTCGGCCTTGTTTTTGCTCCCCGCAACTGCTTTACATCAAGCAAAACGAGATGCTACATCAATGCCAAATGACAGTGCAGGTGGACCAGTGCCAAATGCCACGTATCTCCGTGCTCTATGTTAGATATTACATAGGTAATGTAATAGATAAAGCAAAGCCATGTGGAATGCAGGTTGCATGGTTACTTTGCATTGTACTAAGGAAGCTTCATCCCCACAATGAAACCACCTTCCTCATCACTGCACATGGCTCCATAACTTCAAATGACATTCCCTCTCCATCAACTCCAAATGGCATTCCTTCCCTACAGATGTTGTCTCCATCTCGTATTTTTTTCGCCAAGTTTAAGAATAATCATTAAGACCGTGACGAACATGATTCGTAAATTCAATTTAAAAGCAAAATTCTAGGTTTCTTATTGTTGGGTCCCTCCTCAGAAATACTTTGTCACTTTAATTCAATGTACCCACCTGCAAAAGAGTAGGTTGTGCAGACAATGTGGTAGCCTCAGTTTGCAATTTTTGCACCTTACGTAATTTGGCGGGGATCAATTCTCACGATTTGTGGTTCTCTTCACATATATTAAAATTATTTGATCATTGTTTTGATATAATGGAAAAACACCTCTCCACCTTGTATATCTAGGTGCAATTTAGCATAAATTTTAATCCATTTCTTTATTACTAACTGACAGTGACTGTGTGTAGTGAATTTAGTAGTGAGCCAGCAAGGAGGCAGTCATCTTCTCCGCTAGATGAGTCCAACATCATGAATATGGTGGAGACGAAAAATTAGCTAGCAAATCGTGGGGCGTGAAATAACATCTTCCGCATCAAGTACTCTCTGTCAAATTAAAGAAGCTGATGATGAAAAATTACAGGACCTGAAACTACTCGGTGAGTTGTTAACAGATACACATTGTTGCGTAAGCAAGGACTCTATGTATTTGTAAGGTGCTTCGACGGAGCCCGTTTTGGTGGCTTGTTACAAGGCCATGGCGGCATCCAGGGAGTTTTATGGACCAAGTATCATGACACGAGCCGAGGAAACCATTGGAACAGGCTTGATTTTCACGGTGCCCTCCAGCTATTGCACTAAAATCTTTGTCTTTAAATAGTCAGAGGAGTTATCATCCAGGTATGCCCCCCAAAGTAGAAGGTACTGCATGACTATGCACTCTCAAGCCAGTGCAAATGAATGCTTGGAGATTAGAAGAAAACGAGCTACCAGGATGCTGCCATTATGCTTGACAAAGAACTGGAAGAACTGGCTTGAATGCAGCACATAAAACGCTGGATGTGGTAGCGACAGTAGGGTCAACATTACATTGGTTTAAGATTTTAGTTTGAAGTAAAGTTCACTCTTGGTCTGGAGCAAGGGTTGTTAATGGAGAGTTCCCTGTATGTAAGTTGATATGTGTGGAGGTTAAAAAAGGGTGGAGCATGGTTTCTGGGATGTTCTGCGAAGTAGAAGACACTACACTACTATGGACTCTGAAAACAATGCAAATGTATGCTCCAAGACCAGAAGAAATCGAGCTACCAGGAAGCTGCCAATGTGCTTTGACACAGTACTGTTTCGAGTGCAGAACATAAAACGCTGGACGTTGTATCAACATCATATGGAGTAAGGTTTTGACAATGGAGAGTTTGTCAGACAATGTTTTCTGTATGAGTCACACTGCAGCTTCAAATGCCTGTTTTGGAGATAAATCAAGATGCAGGGGCTGGGGATCATTAAAACTGAATTCTTCATGACTCTTATAGTTTTGAATTGATTATGTAGGGATGCCACAGAGAATGGTGATGGATATTTGACTGGATATTTGGATATTAAGACTTTGAAGCACACATATTACAGAGTCTGTTAGCAACTTGAAGAATCGATCCTGGGACTAAAATGTCCTCCCAAATTCAAACTAGTTCCCCTTGGGACTGGAGATGTCCTCCCAAATTCAAACTAGTTCCCCTTAGCACCTCAACCGACATTAGAACAGCGTTGATTGGCCAGCTGTGTTTCGTGAGCTGTTGATTGGGTAGATCTGATCTGATTCGCTCTTTCATGAAACTACCTCTAGAGCCGAAGATGCAAGGGACTATCTTCTAACAACTCGGGATCTGAAACGACTACTCATGCCTTCCCATACTTTACCTTGGAGTATGCCTTTACTGTGGGTGGATTTGGGTTGCCGATAAAGATCTTTTTCAACTGATTGGGAGGGAATTTTTCCAAATTTTTCTGAATTTGTCTGAAAAAGCGTAACTAATATTTCCAACATTAGCGGAGAAATGTCAAATGTTGTGTAGGTACTAGTAAACAAAAATAAGTAACATTAAGTGCAAATATGTTTTAATTTATGTCTAAAATTTCCCAAAACATTGACTGGCCCACAATTGTCCATAAATAGTATCTTAATACTTAAGAGTACAAATCATATTGACCCAACTAGAAAACAGATAAAACCATAAATCCCTCCAAAATGGTTTATTCCAGAAGTACAAAGTGGCAATCACTTGAACCCCCACTCATCAGAACTGAAGCTATGTAGCCCAAATAAATATCCATAGGTACAAAGTAGCAATCACTTGAACCTCCACTCATGAGAACTGAAGCTATGTAATCCAAATAAATATCCATATCTGCACATAATAAAAGTGAATGTATGTCAGCCATAATTGCTATGTTGTTCAACATTTAAACCCACTGTGTTCTATAAATGACACCCAACGCAATAACTTCAATAAATGACACCCGACCCATTCTATTTCTCATTAAAACGGATCAAAGCACATGGATCAACAAATATCAAATTCACATTCATTGGATCACATCCATTTAAATCCAAATCACACATTCAAAATGGAGCCATCGCAATATATGTCCATCCTTACCACCAATTAAATTCAAGTGCAAAAAACTATAAAAGAAGTTCAACCACTATTGAAGTTGTATGTTATGCATTCAAACTATTCACCAGCCTTGAAGACAAACTATCACAGAACATTTGACAGTATATTTAGGTTAGTTATTTCAATTACAACCCATTTTTCTTACAGTTCTATTTTCATTTCTCACAGTTATTTATTTCAGTTCTTATAGTATCATTTTCATGAAAATATATAATTTTTCTAGTTTTCTATATTTTTAATCATTTTGAAGTTGATTGGAAAATATGACACAACCATAATGAAGAATATTGGCTAGTATGGTTAGCTACAGATGAAAAAAAATAGAACAACTTCGCTTGAGCAACAATAATCTTAGTGGAAAATATGACACAATCTATGAGACATTAATCTTGTGCTGAATATTTGAAGGAAATGTTATGTCTTCCTCTTAAAATTCTGAAGTATTACAATTTGATTGAACTTGGTCAATTAATGTGCTCATCATTCCCTTCAATATGTTCTTAGGTTGGTTATGGTAATTCAAACCATTACTGTTGGCAGAGGCTAGAATATATGAAAACACTAAGACAAGCCTACAATATTGACACTAGCAATCCTGGATTGAATCTTACAGGAGAAACTTCTACGCTATGGCAGTTAGTCATCCCTCGCACAAAATATTTTAAATAGATAGGAAGACTCGAAAGTCACTCCCTTGACTCTAAGAAAATAAGATATCTAACAAATGTCTTTTCCTCATGTGTCTCTGCACTCCTTCAATCTTTGTCTTCGAACAACCTAGCATTGCAAGCCATTTCTCAGTTAATTGAAAATCATGTATCCCCATCACATATTTGCAATAATTCACAATACCCATGGGATCTCTATCATCCACTTATGCACTAAAAGCATCCTCATTAGAAGAAGCACTCGGGCCTCTCACTCTGAAATCACATAATTGGTGAAGGCACTTGGTTGAAGTCTCTTGATGTTGCTCAAGATTGGGAGAAGATCCAACTTCTCCTACCCAACCTACAAATTGACTCATACTGCCAATTTAAGATGCTCATGTAGGCATGTCCACTAGCTCCCTTTCTTGTTGATCATGATATAGGGTTGTCCCCTTCTCAAACTTATGTAACTGAGGATCTATCTCATACAACACAACTGTGAATACCATTGAATGATATCCACACTACTCTTCTTCACCATTGGCACTATCTGAGCTCCATGGTCTCTAATGATAAAAATTTTATCCTTCTCCAACAAAGGAAATGTTTGCGTTGTCCTCATAAAATCCAAGCCCAAAATCATCACATAATCCTCCAACATTATAACTCTCAAATACATCCTACCAAACCATGAGCCCACTCTCATCAGTGCATCCTTGAGAATACCAAATATTGACCTCATCTTAGAGTTCATTACTTTGTAGGCAAAAATCATTCCCTTCAATATGTTCTCAGGTTGGTTATGGTGACTCAGACCATTACTGTTGGCAAAGGCTAGAATATATGAAAACACCAATACAAGCCTACAATATTGACACTAGTAATCCTGGAGCAAATCTTGCAGGAGAAACTTCTACGTAAGGCAGTCAGTCATCCCTCACACAAAATATTTTATATAGATAGGAAGACTCGAAAGCCACTCCCTTGACTCTAAGCAACTAAGGTATCTACCAAATGTCTTTTCCTCATGTGTCTCTGCACTCCTTCAATCTTTGTCTTCGAACAACCCAACTTTGCAAGCCATTTCTCAGTCAATTGAAAATCATATATCCCCATCACATATTTGCAATAATCCACAATAACCATAGGATCTTTATCATCCACTTATGCACTAAAAGTATCCTAATTAGAAGAAGCACTCATGCCTCTCACACTAACATCACACGGTTGGTGAAGACACTTGGTTGAAGTCTCTCGATGTTGCTCAAGATTGGGAGAAGATCCAACTTCTCCTACCCAACCTACAAATTGACTCATAATGTCAATTTAAGATGCTCATGTAGACATGTCCACTAGCTCCCTTTCTTGTTGATCATGATATAGGGTTGTCCCCTTCTCAAACTTATGTAACTGAGGATCTATCTCATACAACACCACTGTGAATACCATTGAATGATATCCCACACTACCCTTCTTCACCATTGGCACTATCTGAGCCCCATGGTCTCTAATGATAAAAAGTTTATCCTTCTCCAACAAAGGAAATGTTTGTGTTGTCCTCATAAAATCCAAGCCCAAAATCATCGCATAATCCTCCAACAGTATAACTCTCAAATACATCCTACCAAACCACGAGCCCACTCTCATCAGTGCATCCTTGAGAATACCAAATGTTGACCTCATCTTAGAGTTCATTACTTTGTAGGCAAACATCATTCCCTTCAATATGTTCTCAGATTGGTTATGATAACTCAGGCTATTACTGTTGGCAGAGGCTAGAATATATGAAAACACCAAGACAAGGCTACAATATTGACATTAGCAATCCTGGATCAAATATTGCAGGAGAAACTTCTACTACAATGGAAGCTTCTTATTACTCTAATGAACTTTTGAGCCATGCAAAATAGGTAATATTATCTTATCCATAGAATTTAATATTGATGGCATTATTCCCATATTCAATAATTATACTGGGTATTGCTCTAATCTAATTTGACATCTTGATATTCAAATGGTTGGGAGAATTTTGCAGCTTTTTGAGTTTGTTGACAAGTACTGAGGATAGTATGACAAAAGTATTAAAATAGTGAGAGAATATTATGGGTCAATTATTGGATATGATGTAAGTTCTTTTCAACTTGAAAGCAACATAAGGCAAGCACTACTTGAACTACAAGATTGACAATGCAGGTCCACTTGGTGAGACAATGTGGGCCATGAATGATTTCAATTGCGATAACAAACATGAGTCTAAACAAATTAATTCAAACAACAGTAACTACTATATCTTCTCATAGTACTAGAAGAAGGTGGAAACTGGCAGTGGTTTTCCAAGTACAAATATAGTCATGGTAGTTTAAGTGTAAAAACAAGTTATCAAAACAACAATCATTGATAAGTTTGAAGAAATACAACAAAATGATTTTGCAGATTTGATTTTTCAAGGATACTAACATACATGTTGATAATTACCTGTAATAAAGCAGAAGCATTTTTACCTTGTATGAAAGCATAATTTTCAATTATTCTTAACTAAATGCATGCAATAATTCTGCAGGTTGTTGCATCTATGGCAAGATTTAGTTATGTTTCTCGTACAATGTGAAGTGGCGGGAGAGTGACAAGGGGTGCCCAACTGCAATGCCCATCGTTAGATGAGGATAGGACAGGTGATGTGAATGTCAACAATGCCCCAGGGAACGTTATTGAGGATGACCATGTGACTGAAGCTGATGTTGTCACACCATCACCCAAAGAGCCACCGTCAACAATAGTCCAAGGTAAAAGTTCAACTAAAAATATTAGCGCTATAAGAGGATGGAAAAAAGAAGAAGTGTTAGTTGCAATTGATGACATAACGTTTAATGGAAACTCAGTTCGGGCATCTACAAAAAACATGGTATTCCTCCCTCATCAATACATTATTGGATAAATGGACTAACTCATACAAAACGTAGAGGGCCTTTTACAGTTATGACTGGCGAGGAGGAGGCCGAGGTGGTTGAGTGGTGTAAAAAGATGGCCCAATTGGGACATGGGCTAGAGTTGATATAACTCAAATCCATAGTTGCTCAAATCTTTCAAGGGAGGCCAAACCCATTCAAAGATGGGTTTCTTGGTAAATCATGGTGGTTTGGGTTTAAAAAAAGGCATCCAGACCTTATATTGCATACAACAGAGGGCCTTGACAGAGACATAGCATTAAATTTGTGCCCTGTAGTTGTGCAGAAGTTCTATGACACTCTTTCTAGTACTTACGATAAACATTCTTATGGAGCAGACCATATATGGAACTGTGATGAAACAAGTTTATAAGAAGGGAGGAATTGTGGCATGCAGGTAATTTCCAAGAAAGGCAGCCGAAATGTGCCAAATATGTTGCCTAAGAGTAGGGAGTGGATAACTATTTTATGTTGTGTCAATGCAATTGGTACTTCAATCCCAAGATTTTATCTATTCAAAGCTAAAAATCGACTGCAAAACTATATACAGAATTGTGAACTAGGTGCATGCATGGATGACTAAAGAATTGCTTTTAAGTTGGTTTTTTCACTTTGCTGCATCAGTACCAGGTGGCATCTCACCTAATAACAGACACCTATTGATATTAGATGGCCATGGGAGCCACATGGTTGTACAAACAACTGAGGAAGGAAACAATTTAGGCATTGACCTATTGCCTTTGCTTGATCATACCACTCATAGATTTCAACCCCTTGATGTTATTGTGTTTGGCCCTTTCAAGAACTATTTCAGGCTAGAGTGTGCTGCATGGATGGAAAATAATCTAGGGATTGAGCTGAAAAGGTTCGAGCTAGCAGAGCTTGCAAGTAAAGCTTTTAAAAGGGCTTTGACACCATCAAATATCAAGGCTAGCTTTAGGAAGTGTTGACAGTGCTGGACCCGCCAACATGTCAAGTGATCTCCCCAGTAAGAAGTCCTAATTAGACTTCAGACTGTTTGGTGTAAGAGTCCCAACGGTGGGTCATACGGTAATGTTTTGACTGCGGTTTCACACAGAAGCAAGTAAGATGTAGTTGTTGGTAGCAAGGGTGTGACATATGCAGTAAGTCAAGAAAGGTGCATGAGTGGTTCTGACACACGGAGGGTGAGGTGAGTTCGCCCCTTGGAAACCTGTGATAGCATGAAGTTAAGAAGGGAACACATGAGCTAAGATGCATCACAACATGGAAGGAAATAATCTAGCAATCCAAAGTGATGATTAAAACAACTGCACATTTCAGAAAGATTCATACATACATATACAAAAATAGCTACACATGCATGCGTAAGAAAACAGATACATATATCATTTAGAGTACTCAAGATAGTTGAAATACAATACAACATATGCATGAAAGGTGATGGCTCTTGTTATATTAAGAAGTGTAAGTTCCAGTGGACCATTAATGCCACTAGCATTAACTATTCTTTCAATAAAGATGCACACTCAAATTATGATCTTGTTTCCTAAATCTCAATTGAACAATGCACAATTCAGAATTCAATCCATAATGATCTTCC
>Ga0139314_100576_pt1 | contig 10156 bp, 9 predicted proteins | sample In2P11_FD_99376 | JGI IMG/M metagenome (GOLD analysis project Ga0139314, IMG submission 99376)
TGGTCGCACCGCCCTTCGGTTGCTTTAACAGAACACATGTAGCTAAATGTTCAGCAAAGGGCGGTTTCCCTCTGAATCCAATCGGTATGTAGGTTCTTGAGGTTGTTCAGGTCATGGTACGGCCGAAGCGCTCTGAGTCACACAACGGATGCCTCACAGCTACGCCGAAACATACAGTCATACCCCAATGACCACGGCGCAGGGTTCTGATGACTCTTTCCCAGAACATCGTATAGGCAACTACGTAGAATAATGTTAACCGTCAAAGCTTTGTTTACTTGCCTGGTCGCGGTCACTCCATCCAATGCTACTCAAATACCTATCTGCACCAAGCTGAATGGCTCCAATTTCGAACTCGATTCACATACTATAGTGCGAATGCACGAAACAACTTTCAGACGGTACGGCATAGATACTGGCCATGTAGCCTACAGGTTCTCTATTGAACGTACATATTGGCACTCTAGTGCACCTGGGCAGCGAGTAACCTTGAAATAAAACAATACGAAAGAAAACATTCTCTGGACTAGATGGCAAACTCAAAGCAAATGGGCTTGAAAATGCTGGATCAGGAGTCTTGGGCCTTTGAGTGACGAGGCCCCACGAACCTCGGGACAAGGCTCCAAATGGGGGCTGAAAAGGATGGACGGATAGTACATAATCACGTGTAATACGTCATTGTACAGAGGTCGGTCCGATATCTATCCCACGTTTGGGGTCTTACAAACGCTCAGGGTCCTATATCGCGCTACATTCAACGACCAAAAGTGTTCAAACACTGTATATACTGCACATTCGCTACACTGCGTAGTGTTTTTGAGACTTATCAAGAAAAAATACCTCATAATGGTAGAATTCGTCCTTCGCCTTGCTGCCTTTCCAAGCAATTTAGCTAGTTTTCCAAGTTTTGGCGGGTCGCTCGCACAGGGCAACAGATGAGACGCAGCTTGCTTCGCGTTGTCCAAGGCCAACGCATGTAATGGCATCATCCGGGGAGGGGTAGTGAGGGGCCTATAAGGCCGTTGGCACCTTGCAAGCTGTTCCTTTAAGCAACCTCATTCGAAAGCCCTCTTGAACACCTATCCCCATTACTCGTTACCAACGAATCACAGCACACACAATGGCTACCGAAGAAACCGTGCAGCTCAATGAGCTCCATGCTCCACAGCAGGCATCAATAGACGCATTCGACTCCATCCTTGGCTCTCTCAAAGAAGAACTCGTCAAGCTCCGGCGCGACCACGATAGTGAGCGCAAACTCCTACTTGCCTGATGCGCAGCTAACAACCTGCCCAGAGCACGAGCCTGAGTATTTCCGCGCCGTGAAAGACCTTTCCGATGATGACTTGGCGTCTTTCTCGTCTTCCGATCTAGAGAGCGTACGAGTCGCTGTTTCCGCATATGGCCTACACCTTTTCGCCAAGGTGAAGATCCCTGCGCTCGACAATGCGTATATTCACGTTCGGATCTTTGGATCTGCGAAGGATGGTACAGATGGTAGCAGCGCGGATGAGAGGGAATACAAGCTACACAGCATTCACACTGAGGAGGTGATCAAGGAAGATGGTGATAGGGTGTACAGAGCGATCTTCGGCAAGAACGATGAGCTGGAGTGGTTTGATACGTAATCGAGAACATAAGAAAATAATTAATTCATAATCTATACATGTTGTTCAAAGGATGTTGAGGTTGGCACAAGTTTGGTATTTAACTCAAGTACTGCCTATCCTGAGGCGACTCTTGCACAATAATTAATGCCAGGTTTTGATTTTCTACTCAAGGCCCGAGCTACTTTATCCTAACTCGATGCTGCGAAAAGCCATGCAATAAAAGGTCATGCAGATTACACTCGCACACATTTCCGCTTTTCGTCCCAGCTCACAAAGCACCGTATGGTGTAAAGTCATCTAATGAACACTTGTACCTTCTCACACTTTTCGACCAACTTGTAACGGCTCAGTGTATCCAAAGAAAATAATGACTGATTTAAATTAATGCACTTTTCAGGGTCAATTTAGCTCAATCTGTTTCAACACTGCCATATAACACGCAGTCTAGGAGTATTCCGAAGTACACACGTGGATGTTGTTATGCTCTTATCATCCTAACACGTAGTAGCTCAGTTTACCCAACACCGAGGGAACCAGGAGCTGTTCCCAGGCCTACTCAAGACTTTCTCTTATGAGGCCACTACGCAATACGCCCTTCGCAATCTCGAGTTTCTCACCATTCACCCAGGCAGGTCGTCCACAGTTTAGTCTTATTGATCTGATATTGCTCACATAATCGAAATCCATGGTCCAGTATAATCTTAACTTCTTGTTTGTATACTGTTGCGATTCGTAGATGTTGTAAGCTGCAGCATCGTACAGATACACGCAGCGGGTGGTTTCTCTCCGCTATTGCGAAATACAGGCTGCGGTATATCCCCACAAAAAATCTTCCACGTTGGGTAGCTCATGATGATGCCTATACATCATTCTATGATATGCCGCGTGCTGTCTCCATCTCCATGGCCTTGTTGCCAGACAGTACGCAAACGCTTACCGTTAGAGAGCATTTGAGGGGCTGCAGACCTACTTCGAGTGGGGCTGTAATAATAGCTTGGTTGAAGGCTAATCCAAGAAAGGTATTGACACGACTTGGGTGCCATTAGACACAGGAGAGGAAGTTAAACAACATTGATTTTGAGGTAACAAAAGTGAGAGCATTTGGAGCAGTGCTGAGCCTTATGTAGAGCTAGGCTTGCTATGAAGTCAAACGAAAGCCCATCGTGTTATTACTCCGTCGACTTCGGAATAGCGTAAGTGAGAGTATTTTGAGCGCTAAGACTTATGTACGTCAATCGAAAGTTTGCTGTGGTGTTGATCAATTGGCTTGCGAGCGAACAGAGGGTGAAGCGTTTGAGGCGGCGCTGAGCTTGCTGTGGAATGAGAGTAGATAAAGGGATAGAATGGAGTTACTAAAGCCATAGTGTATCGTTCTTTTGCTGTAGATACAATACAAGATGGTTGACATTTTAGTTGGTAGTCTGATCCTAAATGCAAGACCTCAGACACATGACTTTTTTTTGGAGAAGGTAGCCCTGATAGTCCATGCGGTTGGCCTGCTATGGGTTTGATTCTACCTACCCACATACATACATGACGTGCACACACGCATGTAACGCACTGCACCTATGGATTACACTGGAATCAATATTTGTAGAGAGTTATAAAACAGAAAACATGTAAAAGCATAAACGCGTAGCACAAACCAATGTCAAGTACCATCCTCTCGGTGCGACTCGGCCATATAAAGGTCCGTTGATGTCACGATACTGTGTCTGACCAATCAGACAAGATGGATGTAATCAGAGGTGGCGCCAAGACTTCAGCAACCGAACATCTTCGAGCTTCACGCCGCCACACCCGCGACGACAACACACGCCTACGCGCCCACGGAGCCTCAATTGCACGAGCACAGCTCGATACCGCGCTCACGATGCTCGCCCGTCATGCTCCTGCTGCGCAGACGCTGAGCGCCGTCACCCACCGGGCTCTTCCCGCAGCATCTGCCACTACACGCCTTTCGACCGCCGCCACCACCACCACCACCCCGTCGCAGCCCCAGCGGAGAACGCTCGCAACGGTGAACGATGCGCCGAAGCGCACATATGGAGGCTTGAAAGACCAGGACCGCATATTCCAGAACCTCTACGGCCACCATGGCGCGGATCTGAAGAGCGCCATGAAATACGGAGACTGGCACAAGACAAAGGAGATCATACTCAAGGGCCACGACTGGGTGCGTAGATGCCAAGGATTCATTGAGCTGGGCTGACTGTGAGCAGATCATTTCTGAGATCAAGGCATCGGGTCTTCGAGGCCGAGGTGGTGCTGGTTTCCCCTCGGGATTGAAATGGGTACGGGCAACAACACTCTGTGGATACCTGATGCTGATTATTGCAGTCGTTCATGAACACCAAGGGCTGGGAGAACGATTCAAAGCCCCGCTATCTCGTTGTAAATGCCGATGAGGGAGAACCCGGAACCTGCAAGGACCGTGAGATCATGCGAAAGGACCCCCACAAGCTCATCGAAGGCTGCCTCGTCGCTGGTCGTGCCATGAACGCCACCGCTGCATACATTTACATCAGAGGAGAGTTCTACCACGAGGCTACCGTATTGCAGCGTGCTATCCAGGAAGCATACCAGGCCGGCCTGATCGGCAAGAACGCTTGTGGCTCCGGCTACGATTTCGATGTTTTTGTCCACCGAGGAATGGGCGCATATGTGTGTGGTGAGGAGACCTCGCTCATCGAATCTCTGGAGGGTAAGCCTGGAAAGCCGCGTTTGAAGCCTCCGTTTCCTGCTGCCGTCGGCCTTTTTGGATGCCCCTCCACAGTCGCTAACGTGGAGACCATTGCTGTGGCGCCCACGATTTGCCGAAGAGGAGGAAACTGGTTCGCAGGGTTTGGCCGTGAGCGTAACCAAGGCACCAAGCTTTTCTGTATCTCTGGCCACGTGAACAACCCATGCACCGTCGAGGAGGAGATGTCTATTCCTCTCCGTGAATTGATTGACAAGCACTGTGGCGGTGTCAAGGGTGGTTGGGACAACCTCCTGGCCGTTATCCCTGGAGGATCATCGACGCCTATCCTGCCGAAGAATATCTGCGATGACGTACTCATGGATTTCGATGCCCTGAAGGACGCACAGTCCGGTCTGGGAACCGCTGCCGTTATCGTCATGGACAAGTCCACTGATGTCGTCCGCGCTATTCAGCGCCTATCCAAGTTCTACCACCACGAATCTTGCGGCCAATGCACACCCTGCCGCGAGGGCTCAAAGTGGACGCACCAGATCATGGACAGGTTCTACAAGGGACAGGCTCGGGAGCGTGAGATTGACATGCTGCAGGAGCTGACCAAGCAAGTCGAGGGGCACACTATTTGCGCTCTTGGCGAGGCCTTTGCATGGCCTCTGCAGGGTCTCATTAGACATTTCAGACCTGAGTTGGAGGCGAGGATCAAGGATTACGGAGCCAAGAACGGTGGCTCGGCACGTGCTGGTGGATGGGCGCACGATGCAGACAAGAAGGGCCATCTCATTTCGCCAGGCCAGTAGAGCGGGGGCCGAGACTTTGTACAATGAGTGTTTCTTTTGTTTTCGTTAGTTGGCGATCTGCTCACTGAATTGTGCATAGTGTTCTCAGTGCAATTGATTGTGAAATTCGATCCTTGGATTACTGTTGACTTTCGACTGGTATTTCAAGACGAAAGTATAAAAAGGTCCTTGCTTCGACTAGCCAGCAATGGTTCCAAATGACTTCCCTGGCGCCACGTAACGCCGAACTTCAATGCAACGAAAGAATCAAAAGGGATGTCTCTGCAAACTTATAGCCACCTCAACCCAGACAGATGTTGATAAACTCCTCTCTGCTGATTGCTCCGTCCCCGTTCATATCGAATTCGTCAATCATTGCTTGGAGTTCTTCATGTTGTAACCCTTCCCCCAATTCCTTCGCCACCCTCTCCAGATCCTGTAGTGTTATGCTACCCTTCCCGTCGCCGTCAAACAAATCAAAGGCTCTGTTGATCTCATCTTGTGGATCTCTCCCCACGATCTTCTGTGCCATGACAGCCTGAAACGTCTGGAAGCTCAGCAACCAGCGCGGTGGACTCGCAAACTTGCCCACCGGCTGCTTCTGCTTGCTGCCGCCCGCCTGCGGCTGCCCTGGCGCCTGTACCCCGCTCGTCTGCAGTATTCCGAGGATTTCTTGCTTCGGCTCGTCGAAGCCTAGAGCCTTCATTGCAACCTTTAGCTCATGGTAGTCGATGTAACCGTCCTTGTCGAGATCGAAGAGGTTGAACGCTTCTTGGATCTCTTCGCGTTGCTCCTCTGAGAGAGATTCTAAAGCTGAAGCGGCGGAAGAAGAGGCGGCGGCGGCTTGCTCTCGGGCGCGGCGCTGGGCGTCGAGGCGCTCGGCCTCGCGGGTTTGCGCGTTCTTGGTGGAGGGCGCAAAGGTGGGGTTTGTGTAGGGCTGCTGGAGTGGAGGTTGTCCGGCACGGGGGTTCATTCCGCTAGCATGGCCGAAGCGCGGTTGGTTGGAAGAGGATGTGGCCATGTAGAAAGACACTTTTGTTCTGCGGGGGAGAGAGACGGTGAAAGAGGGTTGCGTATGTAGTGGGTAAACGTTGTCGAAGGAGGCCCGAGCGACCTTTGGAATGTGAATCTATGCGACAATTCAATATTATGCATGCAGGTTCAAAGGTGTTAAGGTTGTGCGCAACGGCCACGGCAGTTCCTTTGTGTTGGTGGGTTTGAGTATGCGGCGGCCGCGGGACCTGACACTGGACGCGAACGCGTCTTCGGTGAAGGTGTACTAGCGCGCTCGGCTGGCGCGCTAACACTGTTCAGACGGTGGGACATCAGGACGTCATTCTATAGAGCTTGACACTGGGGAACGGCTAGATGTCTATTGAGATTCAAAGTGAGAAACTTTTGGCGAAAGAATAGGGCTAGAGCGGTCTTGTATGTGACGAATTGTCTCAACATCATGGTTTGCAGGGGCTGAGCAGCCTCAGTCTCTCAGGCAGCAACAGGTAGCAGCAGGTAACAGCAGGTAGCAGCAGATAGTAACTGGCAAGAAGGAACCTGCGGCGACTCAGCCCGAACCAAGACGGCCAACCTGCATGCTATTTGCCAAATGTTTCTTCGCTTTGTCTTGGTGCCCCTCCGACAGCATGTATTGCCGCGATTTCGTCCCCACGTGACCACATGATGCAGGCTTAGCGCGCCCAGCCCAACCCCCAGAAGAGCAGCTGTCCCTCACCCGGGGCCTGTCTCTCTTGCACATTTTCAACTGTCGCCTCTTCCATGACGGCCCCTTCCCTATTTAATCTGCTTGCTCTCTGAGCCGTCTCTCTCTTTCGCTTGGACCGCACGCGCAAAACCCGTGGCGATTGTTCAACTTCGGCTTGGCGCGTTTTCTGCCAGCTAAAGCGCCCTCTCACATTCTTGATCTCGCATCACCCGTTCCCAGACCTTGCCCGCGCGCACCCTCAACACCACCCTCGGCTGCTGCGCCTTTATATCGCTGCGAACCGATAACCCGCGCGCACCCTTTTCCGACAGCCCGTCATGTCGTTTGGGTCTGGCGGAGGCTTTGGGGGCTTCGGCTCCAATAATAATACGTCGACCTTCGGTGGCTTTGGGTCGAACAACAACAATAACAACAACACCAACAGTGGAGGTAAGCACCCGCTATTTCCTTTCCAACAGGCTCCGCGCGCCTCGAGAACGGTATCAACCGTGGTCGATTGGCGAGCGTCGCGCCGCGCAGCTCCAACATGTCTAACTTGCCCTCCGCGTCTTCAGGCTTCGGCTCAAATACGAACACCGGTAGTAGCATCTTCGGTGGCTCCAACACCAATACCGGCGGAGGCATGTTTGGTGGCACCAATAACGCGAGCTCTCCATTTGGAAGCGGAGGTACGTCGAAGTTTTGCGCGTCGCATTCGCGTCCTCGTTTGGACTTTGGTTGCTCTTCGTGGGACTGCCCGCTTGGAATACTCCTGTGCCTGCACAGCGACTTTTGCTTCCGTTTTCGTTACACCTGATCGCTCATTGGTGCTTTTGTGCCGGCTTGTATTGTGCGCATCTTTAAAATCAAAATGCTGACTTGATCACACAGGTGGCTTTGGCACCAATAACACTTCGACCGCCTTTGGCTCGAAACCGTTCGGCAGCTCGACAACTGGCGGAGGATTGTTTGGTAGCGGTGGCACATCCAACTCCACTTTCGGAGGCTTTGGGTCGACCAACAACAACAACAACACTACGACATCTGCATTCGGCTCAGCCAACAGTAACGCCAGCATTTTTGGCCAGAACAAGACCACCGGCTTTGGATCCAACACCAGCAGTACCCCTGCCTTGTTTGGTGGAGGCAGCACGGGTGGCGGTTTCGGTACCACCAATAACGCCTCGGGCGGGTTTGGTTCATCTGCAGCTGGAGGCTTCGGTGCAACTAACAGTGCAAATAACGGAACCGCAAGCACGCCCTTCCAACCCTTCAGTGAGAAAGATAATTCTGGACAACAGCAATATCAGACCATCACCTTCCAACAGCCGTATGCCAATTTCTCTTTAGAAGAACTGCGAGTGGCAGACTATGCTCAAGGGCGCAAGTTCGGCAACAATAATGGCCAAGCAGGTGCATTTGGGCAAAGTACAGGATTCGGTGGATTTGGAAGCAACAACAATACTACTACCGGCTTCGGTGCGAATAACACGAACACGGTCGGTCTTTTCAATAACCAGAATAGCAACACCAGCACGGGTTTTGGTTCAAACAACACTTCAGCCTTTGGGAGCAACAACACCGGCGGGCTCTTCGGTCAAAACAAGCCTGCTAGCAGCCCGTTCGGTTCGACTACCAATACGACTCAGTCTGGCACGACCGGCGGCGCTTTTGGCGCCACCTCGAACACGAGCAATCCATTTGGTTCGACCAATACGAACACAAATAATGCTTTCGGTTCGTCAACAAATACAGGTGGTCTCTTTGGACAGAACAACAATGCTACACAGAACAAGCCAGCCTTCGGAGGCTTCGGTGGCAGCAATACCACTTCAGCAACGAATGCTTTTACCAACAACACAGGGGGCTTGTTTGGACAGAACCAGACTTCCAGCACGCCTGCGTTCGGGGCGAACACCTCCACAAACAATACTACCGGAAATGTTTTTGGGAACTCTAGCACGTCTAACACTACCGGTACTCTCTTCGGCCAAAATCAGCAGCAGAATCAAAGCCAGCCAGCCAATACCCTATTTGGTGGTGGACTAGGCCAAAACAATCAGAACCAGCAAAAACCAGGTCTATTCGGAAGCACTACCGCAAGCACCGGGACCGGTCTATTTGCCAATACCAGCAACGCTACTAACTCAACTGGCGGACTTTTTGGTCAGAATCTAAATCAACCCAAGCCTACGTTGTTTGGCAATTCCGCCAACCCACCTGCTCCTGGAAGCATTTTTGGCAACTCGACTGCGAACACGAACACCGGTGGTCTTTTTAGCGGCCTGGGTGGACAGAATAACAATCAGCAAACCGCCAGCACCGGTCTCTTTGGGAATTCGACTAATCAGCAGAAATCGACTCCATTCGGTGGGTCCATTACTACTGGCACCAACTCTGGTGGTTTGTTTTCAGGTCTCAATCAGAACAACAATAATGCGGCTCCTCAAGCGGGTTCTCTGTGGGGCGGTAATCAATCGCAACAGCAGTCTACCCAACAGCCAATGAATAACAGCTTGTTTGGTGCATCGGGGAATCTCAATACATCTTTGAACACCAACCCGTACGGGAACGATACTCTGTTCGCAGGTCTCTCTACACCACTACAGAGCCCTGGTCCGCTAGCGACTCCGCTGTCAACAGGCCAGAAGAACAAGAAGAATGCAATTCTTCCCCAGCACAAGCTCAACCCGTCTGCATCCACCCGCCTCCTCACGCCTCAGGGCAAGCGACCCGGTTATGGATTTACGTACTCTACGTATGGAACGCCCGGCAGCAACCAACCCAGTCCGCTCGGTGGCAGCCTGTTTGGCACTGGTAGTCTTTCTCGGCACCTGGGCAAGAGCGTATCTTCTAGCAACTTACGCAACACATACTCTGCCGATACAAGCATCCTAGCGCCGGGTGCATTCTCAATGACCGCCCGTCCTCTCGGAAATGGTAGCTTGAAAAAGCTGAACCTAAATCGTAACCTCAACCAGCGGCCTACACTATTCGACGAACCGGGGCAGAAGCGAGTGAGTTTCGCTGCTGCCAGCTCGGACGCCCCGCCAAATGGTCCTGCCACCAACGGCGAGAGCTCATCAAACAACGCTTTGATCATTCACCCCAATGCAGAGAACCAATCTTCTCCCGACCTACAACGAATTTGGGCACGCTCTTGAGCTCGTTGGGACTCATTTTCTTGAGGGTGTCCAGGCTGGGCTCAGAGAAATAGCCGCCGGGTGTAGGGTCAATAGTCTGACCGTTCTGAATATTCAGCGACGCAGAGGTACGAGGACGAGTGGGCTGGCTCTCAGGAACGATTGCAGAACCAGTACCGTTGACTTGCTCCATTTCCGGGGCTTGATCCCTGCTCGTTCCGTTGGCA
>Ga0139314_100577_pt1 | contig 10155 bp, 13 predicted proteins | sample In2P11_FD_99376 | JGI IMG/M metagenome (GOLD analysis project Ga0139314, IMG submission 99376)
GAATCAAAGACTACTTGAAAAGAAGCAGGATCAAATGAAGCGAAAATATCAGGAGTATTAGGGTAAAGATAAAGCCCAGTTCCTAAGTGAAAAGAGGTTCCATGTGTGGAATGTTCTCCCAATTCTTACTCTAAATCTTATGAGAAAATTAAAATCTGCCTTTTTGGGGTTGCATAAGGGTCTTTTCCTCAAATCATGATCCCTGAGGGAAGAGGCGAACCCAAGACACCTACTGATATATTTTTGGTGCTCCTTTTATCCCTTCTAACCTATTATTGAAGTAAAGCACAAATGGAAGAAAACTAACAAACAACTAATCAAATCCACATTACTTGCAATGAAATACTTCTAAAGACAATTTAACCATAAATCTATGAAGCTAAGCCAAGCATACAGATACAAGAAGAGGAGCCTTTGCTGCTAGGGTGGGCCCTAACCCAAGAGATTTAGCCCTTTGAGTTAACTCAATGTTGGATCAAGAAAAAGCTCATTTTCATTATCAAAACAGAAAATTACATCAATGTCTTCCACAAGTCTGGAGCTCGAAAATAACTAGTGTTTTTACAAAAAAAAAAATCAAATCCTAATGAGGCTCTACGCCTCTCTACTTATACAACTGAATTCCCCAACGACTTCCTTAAATCTAGGGAGGCTTGGCTCCAAAACTCAAGATGAACTAACTCTTTGTCTATTACTTGCTCGACTGCCTTTTGATCCTCATGACTTGGGTGATTGCACTCCAAGTTGGTGTTATTAATCGAGGAATATTTGAATGGGGGATGAGTTAATGAGGAGGATTTACCTCCTACAATCTCTCTCCCTTATCCCATTCGAGTTTCAAACCTTAGTCTTGCTAAAATTCGTTGATTTTCTCTTCCAAACCTGCATTCAATGGATATTAGTCCACTAGGCAGAATATCTCACTTTAACTCATCTCATTAAACAAAATATAATCAAAACAGGTAATAAATTGTGAGAAGAGTTGATTTGACTAGCTAGGAGGTGAATTAAGGCCCATATATTTACCCAATGATGAGGCTTGTCATCACCCCCTATTGAAAGTGTTGCTCATCCCTTGAGAAACTCAATCAATATCCATGTCCTTCATAGCTCTAGTGGCCTCCTTGACATCCCATGATTTTGATGTGGTTTCCTCTTCTTATGCATAGAATCCTGCCTTATTTTATACCTTCACCCACTGCTTTCATTCTTCTTATTCCTTATAACATCCCCAAGAGAAGTGGTGGAATTAGTCTCAAGCCAATCCAATTGACTTTGAGCCTTTTGATGGATTGCTTGTACATGGGTGTCCTATTCAGTGCTTCTCTCATCCTTTGAGGAGAGTGGTACTCTCTCATCTTCAAACTGTATGGAAAAGTATTCAATCTCCTTAGGAAAAATTGCATGCTGTCATCCCCTAACAATCTGAACATATCCTCAAAGTATGTAATGGATTGCTCTTGGTCAACAAGATACCTAGGTGCAGGTTGAGGATCATTTGAAATTAAATTATGTGTGCTAATCACAATCATTGCATTGGACTACTAAGCTCTAATCATAAGTTTCTCTGTTTGTTCCCTTGTAGATATCCTTCTCATTTCTGCAGCCCTTTCTTCCTCATGGTTCATCCATGATGCCAGAGCCATCAATTGTAAATCCCCTAGCTTTGCATTAGGGTCCTATACATTCATATCTATCAAAGCCATGTTATGCAAGTATAAATCAGACATCTTAGCCCTATCTTCCAATGTGATTTGATCACAAAGATCAATGAACTGTTTATAATCCTGGAATGGCATAGTGCCTCTCTGTGCTAAGGTCTTTATTTGGATCTATAGCCATTGTTCCTTAAGGTATAGTGCATAGGAATTAGCTGGCATCCTGCAGTGGATTGCTTCCAAATATAGACTGGCCATGGATGCCAATTGATTCTCTCTTTCTTGTAGTTGTCCTTTCAGCCATGCATTTTTTGCCTCCAACTGAGTCTTCATGATGGCCTCCCTGTCCCTCAAGCTACTTAGTTCCCTTCCCATCTCTTTGAGCTTATCCTCCATGTGGCCAATGTCCTTGACTCCATTGGACTTGGAAATCTGCATCGATCTATGATTTTTGACTCTTTCTTTCTCAAGCTCAAAGAATAATGGAATGGAAAATGTTTATGGAATGACCCTGCCCCCCTCAATAAATCTATAGTAGCAGTCAAGGTTAGGTTGAGGACTAGGTTCCCTTAGCTCTGGGTCTTCTCTCTTTGTTTCTGGCTACTTACTTCCTTCCTCATCCAATTTTTGAGTTTCCTCTAGGTTTAGAAGAGTTTCCTGTAGGGCTTCCTCTCCTTCCTGTAGGTCTCACTATGTATCCTGTAGGATGTTATTTCCTTTAGATGAGGTAGATCTGATTACAGGCCTTCTCACATAGGTGATAGGAGACTTAGGGGAGGTTTGTGTTTAGTATCCTTCTTCTTGAGTTTTTATAAGAGGAACCATCTTCTCCTGCTGTTTAGGTGAGTCGTCAATAACAATGGGAACCCTGGTTGGAGTTAAGGGGTTTTCCCTTCCTTATCCTTGTACTTTTCCTTGTTCTAAAGTATAAGGGGGTTTGCCTCTATCCTTTTCCTTTTTATTTAATAGGGGTTCTAAGGTAAGTGAGGGAAGATGTTGCCTCTCTCTCAGTGGGTTCTGGGGACACCCTAGGTGACTCCTCCTTGTGTTCTACCTCCTCTCTCCCATTATCCTTTTTACCTATGCCTTTCCCCTCTTCTTCCCCCTTTAGATCCTCATCTTCTTTATCAGTGTCCTCTTTGACATCTTCCTCTATTTCTTCATCACCTTATTTCTCTTTCTCTTCCTCGTCATCCTCATCTATCTCCTCTTCATCCTTCTCTGCTTCTTCTCCATCTGTTTCAGTATCTTCTTCATCCTTTTCACTGACAGTAGGGCTAATATCATATGTGAGGGCTTTGATATCCTCATATGTATGCATGGCTCTAAAAGCTTCCCATTAGATAGGAATTCTAAGGTTTTGGAGGGCATATTCTATGATGATTCTAATTAACCCATTATGGGATAACTGTTGATAGTTTCCTTCTTGCACCTTTATGCTTGTATCTATCAGTGATTGTAGAACGAAGTATGTTATGCTGAACCTGCGGTTGTTACAAATCCATTTGGGTGCATCAAATCCCAACATTTAGATTAGTGTTTTGGGACTCATCAAACCCTAAAATCAATTGTCTCATGCCCTAAACAAGTCAACCCTTTGAATGCCTCCTTCCCAGATAGTTTCATGACTTGAAGACATCCAAAAATTGCCTCTAGAGGGACCAGCGTAGGTAAGCCCTTATGAAGGTGCATTGCAGAGCAGGTAAGTTCACTACCAGGGTGCTCTGTAGAGAACTTAGACTTCCTTTCACCTACGCTGGGCGCGGATGATTGAAATTCACATAGGGTTTGGGGAATATTCTTATCATGTGGAGACATCTAGAAGTTTCCCTATCTTATCAACTCCTATGAGCTCGAAAATGGATGAGGATTGAGTTAAGGATCATCCTATCCTCTCATTCCTTCCTCCATGGAACTAATTCTAAGTATGGAAGGCAATTCAATGTCACCATCAAAGACAAAACTTCCTTCATCTTCCTATAAATTGACCACTTATCTAAGTGATAAGGGGCTAGATTATGTTGAACTGTAAGGAGATAATGCTCCTATGAGACTTGACTATGGAGCAAATGATGTGATGCCACAAGCTTGTCTTGCTTGTGATGTGATGTGGATGGGATCCAAGCTGGATGAATGACTTCGAATCAGACATTGATGGTTGTAATTCCTTCTTCTATCTAATAAATTGTTTGAACCTTTTTCCATATTATGTGTTCTTTCATAATGCTTATATGTATGAATTGCTTCTGATTCCTTTCATTAATATTAAATGGACCGTATGCTTTGATCGGTTTTCATCTTATGTTGTGTTGACAGGGTACTTTTCAAGTGGATTAAGTATAGGAAGGAGTGACAAAATCGATACAAGGGAGATGAGATGAAAGTGGAACTACAAGTAGGCCTTCTATCCTCTCCTCTTATCTATTGCTTATAGGGAAAGTCTAAAACACTTTAAAATATTGTTCTAGTCATAACTACTTGTCTAGTGAATTAGTATTTATCTGTACATGCTAAATTCTCCAAAAAAAATTGGCGACTCCACTAGGGAAGAATCATATTTCCTAGTAGCTTATCCACCTCCTAAGACATCCTTGTAGGCTCTATTTGTGTTCATAGATTGTAATTCATCTGTTTACATTGAAAATTGGTCAAAACTATGTCAAATTTCCTCTTGAAATGGCTTACTGTCACCAACGTAGGCTTGTGAGTGACATAATGCGCTATAGAGCATCCCTGGATTAGGGACATTGATTTGAAATGCACTGTCTCCCACTCTGGGTTGTGCTAATCCTCCTAGGATCAGTTTCCCACCTTTGGAAAGATTATTTTACCAAATTTTCTCTATTTGTTTGTTTGTTGATTGATCAATGAATGTTATGTGTATGAAAATGAGTGTTTATCTCCTGGTCTAGTCCAGCTTTGATTGGATTGATTAATGTTTTTTCATGTTTTCTTTGTCATTATCAATCAATAGTCAAAGTTAGGATGTAATTAATTAATCTTCATTCGAAAGAAAGTGTCGTAAATTCATCTCTTCCTTCGAATCTGAACTGTCATAAAAGTCTTCGTTCATATGAGAGATTGATTGATTGTGCATATCTACTTTTTGTTCATATTCACATTAAGGGAATCGAAAAGAAATACATGCATGTTGCATTGAAAAATTTTGTGTGTGATGATAGGAATAGTGTAGGGAAATTGCATTTAGATTGTGCTCTTTGCTCTTTGATCAAAAGGAATCTGATTTCTCTATCCCTAAGTAGCTAGGATTTTCATTATTAAATTGAATGGGAAGAATGCTTATCATGATAGTTGGATTCCTAGGAATTTCATAATGCATCACATGGTGAACTTGAAAGGAAAATTCCTAAGAAATATCAACTTAAAATAAACATCATTTTACCTAATGGAGCATCGTCATTAATGAGAACATTTAGTTGTTCTAGGCTAGAGACGTTTTCTGACGTCATAAATTGAAGTAGCTATCGGTAAATTGTTTGCAATACATCATGAGTGTAATACCTCATTCCATGTACATGAGTATATCATAGCTCGTCCATGTACCTTCGGGTATATAGGGAGGTGTTACAGTACGTAAAGTATATGGGAATACTCTAACTGTGCTGTTATGCATTAGACAACGCTTATACGAACTGGTACTCCACGTACCTTTGGGTATATATGGGAGGAAAAATCTAGGTTGCTATCCTTCCTTAAGTAACTCAGTTGGCCACCTTGTAAACTATGATACCTCGAACACAGCATTCGCGAAGATTGCCTGCCTGTACTTCTTGGTTCACCGGGAGGTATTCTGCAGTTCAGAGTTGCTTGGTAAACCTTTTGCCTAGTATAACCCTTTTTGTTTATTTCTTTTTTGATAATAAAATTAATTAGAAATCATGGAGGAACATCAACCCATATCCCATCATTCGCAGAGAACAGCGTGGAAACCACCTTTGCCTTGTGAAGCGACACCAATTCAGGCAAAGTGGTCTTGCTTAACTGAGTCTAGTACATGAAGAACTCCTAGTTCTTCATCTGAGTTACCTGAATCATCTATTTCGGTAAGTACAAAGACTCCAGTTACTCCAACTATTTTTGGCCCATTAGTTTCTAAAGAAGAAGTTTCACAACTACCCAAGGACATTAGCACTGATCCTAGTGAAACAACAATTGAGGTTGTTCAACAATAACTTGATCCTTAACTTGAAATTTCTCAACAAGAAAGTACTTCTGAACTTGAATCAGTTCAACCCTATTTTAATCCAAAATCTATCCCAATTCAAATAGAAGTTACATCTGAACCTGAAGTTGTTCAGGAACCTCTTTCTGAAACTGTTGTTCATTTACCCGAAAATCTGGACTTCGAATTTGACCATTCAGAAGTTGTTACTTTACCAGAATATGATCAACTGATTGCCCCTTAGACATCAGTGAATATTGAAACTTCATCTTCATTAACACCAGAAATATTTTACAGACCTGATGATGAAGTTCTTCCAGCAGGTTTAATTGATATAGAGGAAGAATTGGGAGAACATTCCACACATGGAACCTCTTTTCACTTAGGAACTGGGCTTTATCTTTACCCTAATACTCCTGATATTTTCGCTTCATTTGATCCTGCTTCTTTTCAAGTAGTCTTTGATTCTTTAGGAAAACTTTTGGGTCAGTTAACTATGGCTGAACAACCATCAACATCTCAGACGGTATCATCTGATGCAGGTGCAGCAAAATCTTTTGTTGTAACCTCTTCAATGTTTTTCTACCACACCTGAGTCGTACCCGTATGGTGAATCGCCCATCTCGGTTGGTTACCAATCATTGTCTGGAACACACTCAGGGGTTGCTTCTACACCATGGTCATCACCCATGTCCTCAACCAAAATTTTACTTGGTTCTTCTATAGTGGGAACTCAACATTGATCCTGCATATCAGTATCAAGCTGGGCAATCTAGTTAACGGAGACCTACGTATCCATTAAATACTGAATTTCCACCATATGGAGAACAATATGCTTATTCACCCTATCCTTCCTATTCTGGCAGACTACCATATGCTAATATCCCACAGTATTCAGGTCAATCTGGAATTAGAGTTTGTCAATGGCAACCAATAATTCCAGTTCAACTGAGGCTTGTGTATCAAATACAAACAATGCAAATTGTATCAGCTATTCCTACTACACCTATTGTTACAACTGTACCACAGTGACAAGTTCAAATTTTTGTATCTCAACTGGTAGAAACTGATCCTTCTACCATGCAACCACAAGTTTCAAGTCAAGAAGTTCAAGTTCCTCAAGGTGTTGTATAATAACCACTTGTTTCTAGAGTTCAACAACAACCTCAAGTTAGTATACCCTTATCTGGACTAACCCAGGCTTACATTGGTATAGTTTATTCAACATGGCCAACCTTTCATTACTGGACAACAACAACCATTAAATCAACAATAGTTATACCAAAAATAACAACAGTTGATTCAACAACCATGGCAGCCTCAATTCCAACAACCCGAATTCCAACAATTCTAACCTCAGTTTGGACTTGTTCCACAAGCTCAACCTAGTTTTGGTCAATCTCAAGCTTACCATGGTCCTGGTCAACAAGGCTTTACAGGTTATGGACAACCACACATTCAACCTGGTTATCAACAACCACCTTATATTGGTTTTGTTCAAAAACCATACCAAGGTTACCAAATGTAGATGTCATATGTCAGTATGCAAAGACCTATTGCCCAAGAAATTCCATCATATCCCAGATATTCTCAACCTGACATGAATCGACAGCTTCCATCCGTAGCAACTTTAGAATTACTAGATTTAAATTGGCTCACTAATGATCCAATATTATATGCCCCTTGGTGGCTGGTAATTCCGCATAAGTTACCATCTAACATTCAAAAATTTAATGGAAATCTTGGGGAAGACCCATCAAATCATGTCATTACCTTTCATTTATGGTGTTCATCAAACTCCTTAAATGATGATTCGGTTAGACTTCATCTTTTCCAAAGAATACTTACTGGTCCAACTGCTAAATGGTACATTGAATTACCAAGATCTTCTTCCAATAATTTCACCACTTTAGCCACTACATTTTTGACCCACTTCCAGTTACCTATCAGATACAAAACTGGAATGGAACTCCTAACCAAATTTAAACAGACTACTGCTACCCATATATCAGATCATATTCATGAGTGGTGGCGTCGTCATTGAATGGTTAAGACATATGTTCGTAATCAGGTTTTAGCTGAGTGGTTCATAAAATCCGTGTTGCCATCAATCACCGAGGATGTGGCAATAGGTGGAGTTGTCACAGAAGAGAAATTTATTACTCGGCCCAATACTTGGATTTTATTTACACACAATCCGGAAAAATTTATGATAAAATTCCCAATGCACCTCAACCAACTTTCACTGTTCCCCCTCCTCCACAATCGAGTAAGGACTCTCATGTCGGCGATGGTGTGAACAGTTATTCAAGCACGCAAACAACAGGAAGACCATCTAGTAAAAATCTTGTTGTTTCTAATCAAACTACCAATGCATTAGAAACTACTCTTACATCCGAGACTAATGGCATGTCATCTGATAAAGACAAAAATCCAAAGCAACTAGGGAGAAATAAAAAGGGGAGAAAAAAAAGAAACAAGAAAATTCCCCTCTAGAGAAATCATCTGATTCCTCTACCTCGACAAGGAAACCTCGTTATCCATGTCTGATATGTAATGACGAGAATTTTACAAGAGATTTTCCACACCGATTTGAGGTCTCTAAACTTTTAAAGACTTCAAACACATCGGCGGTGTTGACTGGTCTGTTTCAAACCCTGGAGACACATTTGGTTGCAACAGATCATGCTTCCACATTCCAAGTACTGATGTTATCCATCACAAAGCCACAAAACAAGGTTTTGGTGTCAACGAGAAACAAAGATTATGGAAATCCATCATCATCATCGAATAATTAGGCCAATGATCAACCTAATCCTTCAACTTTGACTTCATCTGAAGTTATTCCACCCATTGTACCTGAATTGACAATAAAACCACCAATGGGAGTAGTGCACAAATCGACATTCAACCCTCGGGCTTGAGCAGCTCAAAATTATAACATAGTGGAATATCTTGCTCAGTCACCTTCTATTATGTCGACACTCAAAGTGTTGCAAAACTGTCCCTCCTAGAAGCAGGCTTTACTGTCACCAATAGGCAGAATAGATCCTACATATTCAAATCTTGTGGTTTTTAACCATGTGGGATATTCACCACAGTTACCAGCGCTGTTAGCTTTTTTAATCCAAGTAAAAGCTCTCAATAAGAATGTTCACTGAAATATTATTGATGAGGGAGCATCTACTTGCATTATGTCCATGAGCTATTTGAAAACACTTGGTTCATCGTCGTTGTCACAATCACCAACCACGTTGAAAGATTTTGATGGAAGAATGTATAATCCATGTGGGATTTTGACTAACCTGCAAATCAAACTAGGGGGAAAAACAGTTACTGTTGAAGTTGAGGTAGTTGACGGACCCCTCGATTACAACATTTTACTGGGAAGGCCTTGGGTATATGCTATGGCTGTTGTGGTTTCCACGTACTTTCATACTATTGCATTCCCTTTTAAGGGTGGAATCATAGTCATTGATTAGATAGCCTTCTTTGAAAATAGTTCATAGGCTATGAGAAGCATTCCATTGGTACATAGACCCCTGTTGTCACTTCAAAGTGTTGGGGTAGTTATTTTTAAAGATCCTTCCCCAATGGGTACTTTTACCCTACCATCACAATCTGATTTGGTGGAAGTGGGAAGAGTAGAGACTTGCAACATGATTTCCTCCAACTCATCTGATTTAAGAAGGATTACCAGCAAAGTTGAAGTTGATAGTAATATTGAGGTGATGTTTTTAAATGCCATTGAATCATCATAGCAACCAATTTTTTGGGTTTGTGCAGCAAACCCATATCCACACTCAACAATTGTATGGGTAGATAGGTTGTTAGAATATGGGACTTCTTCGGATCCTTTTTCACGTATACATTCTACGGATGAAGGAATCATCCAATCAATGATGATAGGAGAAGAATCGTGGGAAGATTATCATCATCATTCCCATCTTCCAGATGACATCAACGATTATTCAAATGAACTAAACCACCCATCAGTCGTCAATTTCCTAGCCAATTCAGTTTTCATAGACACAATCGAATCTGAGCGAAATCTGTCAAATATTGAAGAAACAATTTCTATTAATATTTCTATTAATGTTTCGACGAAGCCTAATATTGTAGAGAACATTCATGTCAGCAAATCTTGTTCTCCATTGGAAATTGATAATTACCATGCTCTTTTTCCTAAATTTAGAGATATTTTTGCACGGTCTTATGAGAAGATGCCTGCATTTACTGTAGTATTATTGAACATGAAATCAAAATGTACCCTAATGTCAAGCCAGTTCGATAGAGGCTTCAACCTATTCATCC
>Ga0139314_100578_pt1 | contig 10150 bp, 5 predicted proteins | sample In2P11_FD_99376 | JGI IMG/M metagenome (GOLD analysis project Ga0139314, IMG submission 99376)
TACCCCTAGAGTCTCTTTCTCTATACATATCATTTTTTTTTGGATGTAAGAGATGAAGTTACCTAATCACACTTCCCCGACAACGTCGCCAAAATGTTTAGTCAATTTAGTGTCCTAAATTTCTTGCATAAATTATAAATCAAGGTTTGTAAACTGATGAAGTGTTATGCACTATATGTGCTTAGTTAACCTTTCTCTTACTTCATTGTTTTGTATTTTATGTTTGTTTTATGGGTTTTTTTTTCTTTGATCTGTAAGAATGTACAACCTATGAGAAAATTTAAATGGATCTAATGAATTTTAAAGGAAAATAAGGTTCCCAAGTTAATCTAATTTCCTAAAAATGGACCAAAAATTGTTGACTAGTTAGATCCTAATAAGAAAACAACGTATCTATCTTATCTTATCATTAGTCCTAATCCATGGATCTAATTCTTAAAAATAAAAGTGAAATTGATGTACAAGGTAACTTAGTAATTGCATTCAATTAAACATTCAACCATTCAATTTTGGAATATGATGAAATCAACCTCCTTGAAATGATTTTTTGGAATATCAACGATGCAACTAAGTAAGGACCTGAAAGCTAAAAAAGAAGAAGGTAAAAGCATGTAAAACTAACAATGTACTAAGTAAATTCAATCATTGTATGATTTAGATATTTAACCATCTAAGTAAGGCTTATCATCATTTCAAAATGGTTTTTGAAAACATCCATTGACACAATTAATTGACAATTCTATCCTAAGAAAATGAATAACAAAACAGTGAGAAAAACTAAGCAACTATGTATTCTTATTACTTCAACCTTAATTTAGTTTGGAAACAAAGTAATTTTTCCATCAAATATCTTAGAAGAACAAGGCTACACAGTTGTGATTTTATCCTTACACTATTGGTTAAAAACCGAAATGAAATATCATTCTAAATTAGAAAGCAGACTTCTTGAAAACAGAGTAATATAAATTAAACTAAAAACAAGTGAAAAACCTCCTTCAGTGAACGGGCCCTCTGCTATTGATGTGGTTGGACTGTTAGCTAGTTAAATATGCACTTTAAACCATCATTGACAACACGAAATTTGTATTATGAAAAAGACGAAGTCTGAATACAGAGTGTCAACAGAAAGCCTGAACGTAATTCTTTCTAATTTCTAACTACTTCTCGGTTCCATACAACCGATATTTATAGGAAAATAACATAACAATTTTATGAGAAAATATTTCTATAGGTGGCTAATTCAAGTTAAATTTAAATTGACTATCTTATGAGAAACACTTGCTACAAGTGGCTTAATTTGAATTGTAATAGTATTGTTTAACTTCTGATCAGCTAAAGGTTGCTAATTCAAATTAAATCTTTAATAGAACTGTTAGACTCTTGATTAAAGACGAAAGAGAAAATCAAGAGTCCTACTACTTCTAGATAATGTATTTTGACTTCATCTTTTACCATGGACTTGGACTTGCTTTTCTATTGATCCGGACTGAGTGAATAGGACAGAATCCATGTGGATATGATTCTAGAAATGCCCATGTGGCTCAGTTCTTAATTTGACACCTGGATCCTGCCAAACCATGAGAGTAGCTACAAAATCCATAGTTAGCTACAAAATAAGCTGTGTTCTGTAGCTAATTTGCAAAAATATATTAAAATAGAAAGAACATGAAAATATAATATGGTGATCATTTTAATTCTTTCCCTAAGACAAAACCTAGCATTTATCATTGATTCGGTTTGTAGTCTTATGAGAAAATGAGAGAAAAAGGTGAGAACAAATTTCAAGGAGAGGGTAATTCTAAGGTTCAACATTTTTCAGGAAGAGGACAACAAGGGAAATATGTAGATTCCCTATGCATGTTCTATCATTTTGAAGGTACAAGGTTTACGGGAATAGATAAGAGGGTTTTGTATACAATATTTAGGGTTGTTTAATTTAATATGTTGATTTCAACAATTTCTAGTAGATAGATTGGGTATTGGGGAATTGAGAATGATGTGAGAGAGTTGGGGGGTCAAGAGAGGCCATAATAGCTTCCACATTCATGTGGTTGGCCTTGCCTAGTAGAGAATAATTTAGGATTTGGATATTCTTTGATAAAACCTTCCTCGCTCCAAAAAATGAACAGTAAAATCAATATTGACTTCACTACTGCTATGTTAAATTGAGGAACATTCCCTCCAATATTAGACTACTCCAATAAATTATTCCTAAAATCAAGTGGAGCTCATTCAGGTATTCATGCACTTGAGTCTTTCTAAAAAAAAATTAATTGTAAAAATGTTTGTTAATTTATTTTATTATTTTACTCATTATTTATCTTCCTTTAACACAATTTATGTGCATTACAAGTATTATTATTCCAGAAATCTACCATCCACAACTATCACATGGTTGGAAATAATGTGGACAAATTGCTAGGTATTTGTTATCATCTTTGAATAACAAGATATGTGATTAAATAGGTGGTATTGAGACTAAATGGTATATTAATTAGACTATCCCTCTTCAACTAAGGGTTATATCACTTAGAATAAAAGAAGTTAGATGGATTTCCATGTTTAACCCACTTCGTTCATCCAATAAAAAATATCATACTTACATCCAATTGTAGCCTTTAAACATTTTGTAATACAAGAACTGGAAAATTTCCCAACTTAAGAAATATAAATTCAAGGAATAGTAACATTCAAGACACATAAAACATCCACAATGCATAACACATGTAGATGGGATGCTCCTAAGAGCCTCCTAAGACTATCCAACAACCTTGTATAAGCCAATCCATGAAGCATCAGTAAGCCTTCCTCCTATAGGGCTTACCTCAATCTTATTGTTAGTTAGTTGATGGAAGTATGTTGCTCTACCTAATCCCTGAGTTTCGAAAAGGATCAAATAAGAATTATATGACTCAAATCTTGTCTTATGGACTTATGTCCTATACCAAATGATTCCATGTCGTTATAGGTGTGCTAAGTATCCTTCCCAAACATCCCTCACAATAAGGTCATCATTTCGCACATACTTTTGTAGTTTAATTACCTAAGTTACCATGATGAATTGCATTTACAAGTGCATTGTAATTATCCCTTTGGTGGGATTTCTCGAACTCCTTTACATATTTTTATTGCTTGTAAATGGTAATAAATAAAATAATTCCTTCAAATAGAAATAAGTTTCCACTACCCAAGGCAACCTTTTGACAAGATTTCAAACTATTCCCCATGAGGATGGACTGCACACTTTCTTTGTACTTAATTATGTTAAGTTGTTCCTTATCTACCATCCAAAGAGGATTTAAATCAATTATAGGATTTCCTATACAATATTTCTACCAACAAGAGAAATATCTCTAATTGGACATCCAACATCTCATCTCAACTGCTCCATAAAGCCTTACCATATTGATGTCTCCTATCATGTTTTCATAATCCAATCAAATTACCTCGATTAGTTATGAAACTTGAAAATTGGTGCAAACTCTTGTCAAGTTGCAAATTCTTCACACCAAGCATTAATGTTGAAGCCCTTGTGAAATATTCTATCATTGTGAAATCCATTTGGATTATTTTTCTTACATGAAGATGAAACACCTTCACCATTACAGTGACAAGCTTCCCTTATGGAGATAGTTTCTTGTTAAATACTTATGTTGGGGAAATTATATGTGTTATAATTCCAAAATTAAATAATCAATCCAGGACTCATAAGTTTCGAGGCACAAGCGCAGGTAACATAGGATCAAAGGATCTAATCTAAACTAACATCATGAAATTTGAAATATATTCCTAGATTAAGTACGAAATTTCTATTCCTAGTTTGAAACTAATCTATTGATAAGCAAAGGAATAACTTCAATCAAATAATGAATGATCTATTCAAATGAGTGCTACTTGATTCAAAACAACTTGATATCTAAAAGATAAAATTTATGCCTAAAGCTAATTGTTCACACAACGCACTTTATTAACAAACGATATTTAATTCCATAAATTGCAAAATAAACAAATGATTAACTATGATAATTACTCTATTGAAATCACACAGGTCACGCTTCCAAAATATATTTTTCTAATAAACTAAATCAGAGAAATTCTAAGTATAGAATACAGCTAAGTATAGAACACGACCTGAATACAAAATGTGGCCTGAGTACACAACATGATTGATTACAAAATGTAGCTGAGTACAGAATTTGGTCGAGTGGAGAATGAGGCCAAGTAAAAAATGTGATCGAGTACATAATACAGCCAAGTGTAGAATGCGATCGAGTGCTTACTCCACAACCTCCAAAGTGAAACCAATAGCAATGCACTCACTGCCCTCTACTCAAATCTGTAAAACATAAATGGATCTAGAATAAAAATTGAAGTGTTGGAATTTTGAAAGCTATATAGAAAACAACTTGTAAATGAAATATAAATCTATTGAATCAAACAAAACACACTCCCTAAAACTATTCATGGGATCACACCATAAACTGGGAAGCAATTACATAATCTAAAATTCAGAAATAAATTGAGAAAACAATTAAATATAATTCAAACCATTTGCAATAAATTAAATATAAAAAGTAAATAAACACACTTACATAATCTATGTTAACTCTGAAAACATGATGGGTTCAAGTGGCCTTTCTTGTCCATGTGTTGCAGGTCTAAACTCAATTCATAAAAGGGACACCAAAGCTACAACAACTTCATCATCCTTTATTAATCTAAAAACAAAGCTTTAATATACAACATCCCACAAATGTAATTGTGTTTCTTCTCCTATGTAACTCTCTATAACTCCTTTTAATTCCTCAGCTTAGAACTACTAAAATATATACTATGATTTTACAATTTGAGATCCAAAGCTCAAGGATCTGATCTTAGCCAAATGCTAAAAAAATTACAAAAATACATTTCAAATGATGTTTTTGGAATTGGTTATGGAAAATTTGTCTTGGGAAATCTCATGATCAATGCATAGCATGATTGAGATATAGAATATCTGATTGCAGCTCCATATAGCTTGAAAAAGAAACAAAGTAAATCCTCAACCCAAAATATATGGAACTGTGGCTGATCCAAAATCATCAAACTCAACAAATATGTACTTAACTAAAAATTTCGACACCGATTATGTAATTAACTTTCACTGGAACATTCCCCTGACCATAAATTCTTCTCAATGACAAATTTTGCCAAATGGTTTCTTGGTTACTTGAATGAGAGTGCTCTAAACAAAACCCATGAATCATAATTTCCAGATTCATATTCATTTGATCAAAAATTGAGATTTTAATATACAACCATTATGTACTTAACCTGTAGAAACTTGTTTAATTGACTGATAAATAATTTCATCAATGTGAAATGAGTTAAGAACATAGGAATTTAGGGTATGAATAATGATATTTGTATGGTGGAAAAATGGGCATATTCGAGGCCCAACATCCCCCCCATACCAGAGGGTTTTCATGTCCTCACGCAAACAAATCCCTTTCTTATTGACAAATTCTTGAAATTTCTTTGCAAATGTTGGTTCTTGTGGAACAACATTGCTTGAAAATTTCAAGGTGCTAGTTCTTGTAGAGAAGCACTGCTTGAATACCTAGATGTGTTGGTTCTTATGGAGAATCACTTCTCACATTTAATATATCACACTAATTTACAGAGTAGTACAAATTGAGGACAAGAAAGGGATGGATGAGGAAGAGATCATGGATGAAAATGAGATGTTGATGGAGATGATGAATAGGTTCTTACATACTCTGTCTTCATAAAGCCAATGTCTATAGGTGGTTTCATTTATCATTTCATGGCAATAATGACTTCATCCTTTGATTGTTTTTCATGGGAAGAGAGGACATTAAAGATACTACATTTATACCACAAGGAGTTTTCTTTTAACATGGTCCTGTAATCAAAGTATAAGCATAATGAATGGAAGGAAATAAAAGGATAATGGTTTATGAAAGATGAAATGCGTGGAATGAGAAGTGGTGAATCATTAAGTTTATTTAACCTTTCTAATGAATTATAGAATCATAAGCCAAATCTACCTCAAGTTTTAGCTTGTTGTTGATGTCCTCGATGCCACAAGATGAAGTGGAAGATGGAATGGATGGAGCTAATGTGACTGTTGATCTGATCTACTGAATAAGGCTGAAGGGTGAAGGATGAACTAAAGTGCTGAATGATGAAGTGAAGGTCACCTTCTCCCCCATGCCTGAGGAGTTGTATGTCCCCAAACAACTTAGAAAAGGTGACTGATGCTGCAAATGACAATGAGAATGTTGATACAAAAATTCAAACTATTGTAAACCTGTGTTGAGATCTCAAAGCTACATAGTCTTCAACCGCTACACACTCGTGTGCAATCTTTCATATGAATAAATGGTTTTGATGTCAAACATAAGATAAAATAAGTATATTACCTACCATTGAGGATGTCGTTAACCAATGCGAGATATCCCACCTTTGATGTTACTGGGGATCAAGGCACTACGTACATTCTACTAGCCATGAATGGATTTGTCAAAGTCGAATGGATTGCAGAATTCATTGACCAAGAAACATTGATGTATTTCCTCAGTAGATGATAAGGATACATTCCATTAAGGCATGAAGGCTCCAAGGTACCTTATATAACCCTAACCTTGGTCCAAGATACTTTGCTGATGTTGATGGGACAAGGTTTGTTGGCAGGTGGGCCTTAAGGGATCCCACATCAACCAATACAATTACGAGAAATAATGACTTAAAAGATACATGATTTTAAGAACTCATATAAATTTACAAACTTTATTAGGAACCTTGCCTACCAGTTACCTGGTTTTCAAGCAAAGTCCTTATCTAGTTGTGTTAGAAAAGCTATTTTTCACAAAAGGACTTATTTTTATCTTTACTATTTTATGTATTTATTTACAATACTAAATTTCCTACTACACTAAAGAAAAGGTTTCATCCTTCAAGTGAAATATAACTTCCAATGAAGCCATGTGTGGATCAGGTACAAAGATATATTCATGCTCAAAATTAACATATGAACTTTAGAAGGTACATGAGTATGAAAAATAAATAGCTTTGAAATATGTGACACAAAGAGTACCTAAATATGAGAGTGGTATTTGCATTGTGATTTGGAACCAATTCTAAATGTAATCCTAGTGGTATTGTCTCATTTCTTCATTTAAACTAATCTGAATGCCCTCCATAGTCATGCCAGGCAAACTTGGATAGTTGGTCTATGAAATGCATATAAGGCTTGTTGCTGGGCATGGTGATAGTTCCTAAATCTCAAGTTCAGAAGGATGTTCCTCATTGTATTTGGTACATGATTTCTCAATATCCTTGGTAGATAGGCAAGAGGAATCAAGGGAGACTTCCAAATCCTTTTCTGGTTATGGATAGATAGATAATTTGTTGAATGCAGTCAGGATGAACTCTTCCTGAGAAGTAGATACCCCAGCTACTGCTAGGATTTGAGAAAGTGATTCGGGGGAAGTTATTCAAGCTCTCAATCGTTCTTTGAATTTCTCTTGTTATTTTATGATCCCTGTCTCACAAAATTGATTAGTACAAAGGGGTTCTTACATCACCCCAAAAAAGTTTTATCTTTAAAGAGCTTTGAAATTTTAACCTAAATGAATTAAAGACTACTAATTGCAATAAGAATTTTCTTAATTGGACAACCAAACATTGAAGCAACCCAAAAATATTGGGTGTGTGGATCTTCACTCACATCTTACCATAAATTCTCCACCCTTTGATTGTCCTGAAAAATCCTCACCACAAAAAACATTTTGTGAAAGAAACTACGCTCTAATCCCTTTAGCACCTCCTCGACAGTGATGCCAAAAATGTTGGGGAAATTATATGTGTTATAATTCCAAAATTAAATTATCAATCTGAGATTCGTAAGCTCGAGGGACAAGCATAGGTAACGTAGGATCAAAGCATCTAATCTAAACTAACATCATGAAATTTGAAATATATTCCTAGATTAAGTACATAATTTCTATTCCTAGTTTGAAACTAATCTATTGATAAGGAAAGGAATAACTTCAATAAAATAATGAATTAATTAAAACTTCCTGAGAAATCAGGGAAAATAATAAATGATCTATTCAAATGATTTCTACTTGATTCAAAACAACTCGACATGTAAAAGATAAAATTTATGCCTAATTGATAGACTGGATCCTGCTGACATGGAGATGGCTCTTGTTATCACCCAGTAATTTCCCAAGGATAATGAAAGAGATCACCGAGGTAACCACAAACCACTTTTGGAGATCAGGACCTAGCCTTCCTGATGCTCATAGAGGTCTCTCTCTATATAATTTAGCTTTGTTTTGCTGGGATTTTAGGCTAGTTCTTAATGTTCAAGGGGTTTTGGATTTTTATTGAATATTGAGTGGTGGGAATCATTAAATAGATGGATAGGATGATGTCTCTAGTCCATTGGGCTATGGAGTCAACAAAAGAGCAGCATGACTGGATCAACTCACTAAAGGGAATGTTCAAAGGGCAAGATAGTGGAGTAGAGTGCAGGTCATTAGGCCAGAGGGTGAAATTTTTTTAACCAGGTTGAGAGAGCAATTAAGAATTCGCAGACTGGGATTGAAATGAGGAACAAAAGGTAATTGGAAACAAAGAGAAATTAAGAATCCTTTTCTATAGATCACAAAGAAACAACCTAAACTAAGGAGAAATTAAGAATTCCTTAACTTAAATTATTAGTAGAAAACATGTATTTTCCTAACTGTTATAATACAGTGTAATCAAACAAATTTTGAAACAAGATTCCAGTTATGGATTTCAAATTTAGATAAACAATATGGAAAAAATTTAAGAGATAACAACAACGTGAGAAGATACTTGTCTACACTTCACTCTGCACATGAATCATTTGAAATATCGAGCCTTTATTCATCAATCCATCTTGCTGGCTCAGTCAACGCTCTAATGGATTTACGGTCTTCCGATCAAGAAATCTATATAAATTTCTAAGAATCCCCCTACATACTTTGAATTGTGAAATATTTATACAAAGCTTTTATTACAAATATCTCAAACTAACTTGAGATTTAAGCTAGGAAATAAAAATATCTTCTCTCGTGAAGATAGAGGCAACTAATGAACTTATTTCATGATGTCCCTTTTATTGTGGTATTACTGGTTGTTATGGTTTGTTTTTAGCTCTTTATTCTCTTTGTTGTTTGAATCATTACTCTAGAGCTTTTTTTTTACTTCTGGCTTTCATATGATACTCTCTGTCACTGATACTCTTTCACTCTAATGACATATCTATATCCTTTCTATGTCTATCCTTTTTACTGTACCATTTAACCTTTTACTGTGTGTTTCCATAGTAAATTCCTTTATTTTTACATGTATCAACATCGGGAAGGGGATATTGATCATGTCTCAGTATGTTATGTTCATTTGTCTTCTAACTGCATCTCTGGTCTGGTTCCTCTGTTTTGACTATCAAGGCTCTGTATAATCATCTTCTTCTCAACTCTATGTGTAATTGTCTTCATCTTCTATTCCTTGTATAATGGTCTTCTTCTTATGAATATAGGATTTTAATAGGTTTCTTGGTCGAGTCTTGGAGTAATCAGGTTCTGTGACTAGTATCAGAACTATTTATCCAAGCTTTGGCCTTCGACTATTTACTTGTAAAATTAAACAATTACTAAGAAAACTTTGGTTAACTAGTAGGGCACTTGATGGCTTCATTTTCATAGGGATGCCTGGGGAAGGGGTCATGGTAGTGTTTTGGATGTAGTTGGAGGTGAAATCACATTGCAGAGGTTTAGGGTGATGCTGAAGGGTTTTACGAGTTTATATAGTTAAATGAGCGAAAGGCTTGAAAACACGGGTTTTCAAGGTTTTAAAACTTAACGGGAAACTCTTCAAATATGGCACAAAGTTTCATATTTTTAGAGGATAGGTAGTTTATCGGAAGAACAGGGAGGCAATTTTAAGGGTTATCACACTGCTTTTGTGGTGTGGACAGTTTTTAGGAGGGGTCATTCGATCTACGTCGGAGCATGACACGTAGCCATTAGGAGGTCAGGAAAAACTGCCTTATCAGGCTAGTAAAGGTAGGCTAGGTTCCTAATAAAGTTTGTAAATTTATATGAGTTCTTAA
>Ga0139314_100580_pt1 | contig 10139 bp, 8 predicted proteins | sample In2P11_FD_99376 | JGI IMG/M metagenome (GOLD analysis project Ga0139314, IMG submission 99376)
AGGCGGTATTGAGCAGAGGGTGAGCGAGCACCCCAGATGGGCGACGCGTGGCAGAGGTGCAGGCGGAAAACCACCAACTGATCATGAGTTAACGTGAGGTCAAAAGGGGCTCAACAGTTTAATCTAAGCCCTTGGATGTTATAAGTGCAAACTTAGGTAGGCTTACCATGAAAAGAAAAGGAAAGTTGATAAGGGTTTGCCAGTCTAAGTGCACCCAAGTAAAGAAAGGAAAAAATGTTAGGCTAAAGTAGGCAGGGTAGGTAGATGGTGTTGCAGAATGATACTTGTAATAGATTATATCTCTAAACGTGTTAATCTTTATCTCTATCACAAGTGCCAGGCAGATATTATACTTGATGTATTTCAAGCAAGACAAGGTCAAATAACTAACTCCCCTTCATACTTTTCCCTAAGGATTTCACTAATTTCCCCAAAGTATTAAGATCTGTTCTTAATATCACTCATAAACCACTTCATCTCATTTTATAAATATTTCTCAAGTAAATTCCTACTTTACTTAGGAAAATGCATAATATCACCTAAAAATTCCATTTCCACTTTAACCTAAGTTTTAATGTAACTTGTGAACATTGGCTTAATGCTTATTTTCGTTTTATTTCATATTAACGATTAACACTTATTATTTAAATCCCATAAAACATTACCCTTCCCATACTATGTGAATATATTAAAAAAACCCCAAATACTTTATACATCCCGCCTTAGTCGATTACGATCATAAACATCGTTTAACGAGGATTAATAGGTCTATCGAAAATCTGTTAATAATCTCCCTGCCGTGCGATAACGGGTTTGATTAACCACCTGGGTTAATTAATAACTAATCCCGACCATTCAAAATAGCCCTTATATGATTAAACATTATTTTAAATACATCGGGCCCACCGCATAAACCCCCGTCATCTCTGACACCCATCCACCGTTCGATTGTCTCCCGATCATCCAATGGCCTATATTGATATCGCGACCCCCCTTTTGACCTCACGTTAACTCATGATCAGTTGGTGGTTTTCCGCCTGCACCTCTGCCACGCGTCGCCCATCTGGGGTGCTCGCTCACCCTCTGCTCAATACCGCCTAGCCCCAAAAGTGGTGCGGGGTAAACCGCTTACCACCCTCCACTGACGTCATCCTCTGACATCATCCACCCTCCGCTAATGTCATTCGCCCTCTGTTGACATTAGGCTGGGTACCGCTTACGTCATCCACCCAGTTGAATACAAAAACTCCCGCCAAACCTCAGTTTTGTGAAATAAATGATAAAATGCCATTTTTTCACTGTAATGCATTGCGCCCTGCACTCTCCTACAAAATAAATACTGAAATCAATGTTCCAGTTCCTCAACTGCCACCTAACCAAAGAAGCTCCACGGCAAGGTCGCAGACTCAACCGACCTACCATTTTACAGTTTCCTCCTCTTTTGACATAGGTACCTTTAAAATTTCTCAATAAAAGGCTATCATTGCATCAATTACCTTGGCTCCTCCAGCAATATCCATAGGACTCAACATACTATCCACAGAGAGATCCATAGCTGCATTATTACCCTTGGAAAAAGGGAAATTTTGGGCTAAATACCAAACAGAGATGAACAGAGTTGAAAAGGTCAAAGGGTATCAGATCAGGATTAAAGAGTATCAGTGAAAACATGGCAGCCAACGCAGATTTCCTTAAGAAGACAGCTGCAAGACAAATCATAGGGCCTGCCTCTCGCACATTCAACAAAAACAGAACCAGCACAACATCAATTTATCCTTTTCCTATTTTCCAGACTAGTTGTTTCTATTTTCTTGTAAACTATTTTTAGTCATCCTAGATATTATCTCATTGAGATATTTGTTGTATAATTTTGAGCATAAATACACCCTCAATTGGAGTATTGAGTGTGGGTGGATTCCTAGACTTTGCTGTAATATTGATTATTTGGAATAAAGAGCTATTGGAATCAACTGTTGCATGGCCTACTGGATGAAGAATTAAAGCAGAGGACTTGTCACAGACTTCCTGAATCAACCACCGGATCAATAAGTCCTCTATATCTTGTGTTTTAAAGTTTTCTTAGTTTATTATATCATCTATGTTTCACAATCTGAATGATAGAGAAAGGATTAATTTCATAATATGCTTGATTGCACTCCGTTTTTAGTCATTATTGTTCTATGTGTTTTTCTTCATAATTAGGGTAAACAATGAAATCTTAATTGCTCCTGTTTCCTAATTATGTCATGTTGATTATTTGCTAAAGAATACTTAACTGCTCCTTATCAGTAAGTATCCAATTTCCCTCTTTAAATAGGTTGAAGGATTCTCAACTGCCCTTCACCCCATTTGAGCCCATTCCATCTGTTTCAAGTCTTTATTGGTTCCTTGTTTGACTACCTTGCTCTGTGAAACCGTCCTCTGTTAAGAAACCCAATCCAGAAAGCCATCTTCTTTGACTTCATTAGCCCAATAGCCTGAACTACTCTGTCTGACCTCTCTACTCTATTGAATCTCACCACCCAAACTCAAACAAAACTCCAAAACTTCATAACTAGCCTAATACCTTAAAAAAACAAAGCTAAATCATAAAGAGAGAGCCCTCTCTGGATAAAGATTAGCTATATTCTGTATCTAAAAGATTGGTCTATGGTTACCTCGACCTCCTTTCCCCTTCTTACAACTTCTGGGAAAACCTGATTGATAACAATATGTTGGAGGGTAGTGTGAGAGTGGACCAAGTGTCGGCCTAGATGAGGAAGATTTGGAGTAGCCTAAAGAACAACTTGGGAGGATTGCAGAGCCTTGCTTCAAGCCCAAAGAAACAAGTCTCTTGAGGGACTAAGGGATTTTTAGATGTGGTAGAAGAAGAAGCTCAAGGGTCTAATCATCCAGGCATAGTTTGAGCAGCCCTAGAATTTCCTTGTAGAGAATGACATCTACAATAGAAGAAGGGAATGCCTCCTAGCCCATTTTCATTATGGGAGAAGGACATCTTGGAGTGATAGGTGGTAGCTCTTCATTCCCTATGTTAGTCTTCATTGGAGTAGCACATGAAGACTATAGTGGGCTGAAGTCCCTAATTAGTTGAGGAGCAACAATAGGAAGATGAAAATTATTCACAAACTGAGTTATGAACAACTCGACAAGAGTCTTGATATGTTGATGCATTGAAGGAAAAATGACCAATAAGAGAGTAGATTCGAGAAAATATTCAATGGCCAGATGGACTTGGTGCATTCATAAAGGCGAGTGTTACAGATCAGGAGCCAAAGGACATAGCATATGTCTACAGGGTAGGACCAAGGTAGCTATGAGGAGCTCTACATTAGCTAGACAGTAAGCGTACTTTGTTCTAGGTAGATTGGTGGTCATTATGATAGACACCAAGCCCCAATTCTTGTATCTTGTACTAGTGGATATTTGAGGGCCATTTAGTTGGATTAATATAACAAATAGTGGGTTATTGTATAAATTTGTAAAACGTTATGTATATTTTGTGCACTAGTAGATTTACTATTGTTTATCTTTTGCTGCTGCAAAGTAGACTTCTTATCATACTTGATTTGATAACATCAATGATCTAACATTCTATCCTAGACACCCATATCATGGAAAACCCACATGGTATCAGAGCTACTTTGAAAGTCCAATGCATCAGAGTGTGCACAAAAAAGCATCTCAAATGGATTTGTGGGTGTCTATATCATGGAGCAGAGGGTTCAACCAAAGACATGGAGATGTGGTCTTGATAGGCTACATCGTGAGATGGGCTAGGAGTTCCGGTGGATTGATGGTAAACTTAATGGACTACAGTATGTTGTGTGGTGATTGGAATATCGTGTTTGATACAAGAGGATGATTTCTTGTAGGATTGGGTTACGTGGATGATGTTCAGTGTTCGACTGCAGCTCAGATTGACCTTGTAGGACATGAGATTAGTAGTAGTCTGATCCAGCGGAGATCATTTAGACTCAAAGGGAGTCTATATTTAGAGGGAGTATACCTATGGAAGTTTTGAGGAGTAAAGTTTCAGATGAGATGATGTTGAGGCACTACCAATATTGCAAGGTTCATTCTATAGAGTATTCTAAAGTGATTGATGCCAGATGGGTTAGTTTCATTGATGATGATGTTGATGGAGACTTCCTAGTGTTGGAATTACCTCCCTTACTAAGAGAGGTCGCTGATATTTGTAGCTTGGTAGGTACTCCAAACCTTAGGCTAGAGGGTTTTGGAGGAACGGGCACACAAATATGTTTGTGGGCTTAGAACCCAAGTGTGTAGGCTTTGCACCCAAGCATGTGGGCACGAAAACGTGATGATGGTCGATGATGTGAGTGATTGAGATGATGTCAAGTTCAAACGAGATGAGGCTGAGGCACTACCAATATTGTAGGGTTCATTCTATAGAGTATTATACAGTGATTGATGCTAGATGGGTTAGTGTCACTGATGATGATGTTGATGGAGACTTCCTAGTGTTGGAATTACCTCCCTTGCTAAGAGGGATCATTGATATTTGTAGCTTGGTAGGTACTCCAAACCTTAGGCTAGAGGGTTTTGGAGGAAGGGGCAGACAAATATGTTTGTGGGCTTATAACCCAAGTGTGTGGGCTTTTCACCCAAGCATGTGGGCACGAAAACGTGATGATGGTCAATGACGTGTGCGATTGAGATGATATAGGACCTCAAGAGAAACTAGAGACAACAAAAATCACTGAAATTCTATCTCTACAAATGAATATATTAATTTTTGAAGGTATGTGTGGGAAAAGGTGGCTTGAGAAGAAGGGTCAGTTTAGCTTAAGGAATTCCCTAAATGTACTAGACATTTCCTTAGATACTCGTATAAAAAGAGGTGAGTTAGACCTCATTTTTTACACATCCAAGCAAGTAAATCAAGATCATACATCTAATTTTTGGGCTGCAAGTTGGAGGCAGATCCAAGTGAAGGAAAAGAGATATCTTACGGCATATTTTTTATTATATCTTGGTACCGAGTTAATCTGTAGTAGGGTCAAAGAGTTTAGAGCAAGACTGAGTTGTTTTGATGGTTATTATGATACGGTTTATCTCTATTAAGGAGGTTGTGGGGATCTGGAATCTAGGATGCATGGATTGGGGGATTCTTTGATGTCCCTTTTATGTGTATTTCAAGTCTGATTAGCTGCACAGGGTAGTTGTTTTCCAAAGGAAATTTTGAGCAGGTTTATGGTGACTTTTATGTGTGGATAGACCTCAGAAAAAGATTTTTCATACTTGTATATGTTACTGTAGCAGGAAAGAGCCCCATACCTTAGGAAGAGAGGGGTCGTAGGACTGGTTTGGGACTAGTATTAGAGAAGAACAGTGAGTTTATAGGAGTTGTGACTTTGTGGAGGGAAGTCGCAACTGAGAAGAGGGGCTTGAAGCTTGGAGGAAGGGTTGACGTTGACTATTAAAATCACCAACTAACAACAAAACCCCACAACAGTGTCACATCAGCCTAGAGGTATGTTTGATGATATGTTGAGTTGATTTGTTTTACTAGATGGATGTGGGTCTAGGTTGGATACTTTGTGAAGTATGTTAGCAGCCAAGAGGAAAGATGATCATAGTGGATGAATTCCCTAATTAGTGAACAGATGTTGCAACAATTTATTGAGCCCATATTTGTGCAATAGCTCCTCTATTGCAGAAAAAAAGGCAACATCCTCAGAGCTTTAGATCAGTCAAGTTTGGATGGTGTGTGAGCAGATTTGAAGGGTCCATATTAGACAATGTATTTGACACTCGTGGTTTGTTGGAGGGAAGCATGAGAGTGGACTAATCATGGGAATAGATGAGGCAGAGTTGGAGTAGCCTAAAGAAAAACTTGGGAGGTTTGTAGATGCTTGCTTCAAGCCCATTTCCATTTCCATTACCTCCTCCTCTTGAAGAACCTTCTCCTTTTGGAGGCTTGGAGCTTTCACCCCATAGCCTTGTATTCTTGTCTTCATATAGGACTTTCACCATCCCTATCATGTCAAAGAAAACCTTCCTAAGGACCTTCTCATCCTTTGTTATATTTGTAGGCTCTCCTTCATGTGACATGCTCACTGAAGCCTCCACTGTAACTTGAGGAAGAGCTGGTGGTGGATATTGTGGTAACCTTGCACTCCTTCTCCTTGACCCAACTTTGGGACTTTCAACTAGCTTCTCTTCTCCTCTCTTGAGCTTCAACCTTATAAGCATGGAGTTCACTTGCAAACCGTTAAATCCTTCTTGCACAAAGAAAACCAAGAGCTATGATACCAAACTTGATTTGAATTGGAAAATTAGTTTTTCTTTGCTAAATTCCTTTTCATAATATGTTAAAAGTGCATAAGGATTCATGAGGCTAATTGCAAGTTTAATTATGAGTTTTTGAATGTTTTTTGGTAAATTTCATGTACAAAATAACATAAACAAATCATTGAAAAACAGAATATAACACACATGAATATCAACAAAACAGTGTCACAATAGCACATGATGAATGAGTTCACCTCGCATGGGCTACATTTTCCTTGGTCCAACTTCCAATGACTTGGCCCTCTCTACTACGCTCAAAAGTGTGAATACATAAATTTACAATGCTCAGATAGCTCTGAAACTTGTTCCAGTGGCTCCAAAATGTCCAAAAATTCCTGTATAGCCTATTTCTGCTCCTGATTTGATAAAAAACTAAAGACATTATGGCTTCCCCAAGTCCTTCTGCTAATCGCACTGTAATTTTCTCAAAATTCGGCACCATCCTACAAATTCGCCCCAAATTGTGCAAACGGAGCGCCGATTTCTGGGTGAAAAATTTTCGGATGCAATAAATTGCCTATAACGCCTAAAATCTATAAATTATGGGCCACATGCCTGCGACTAAGGCCAAAGGCCTGCATCCGTTGTTCGGGCCCCTGCACTGCTCCGCTGATAGTCCCATGAGGTGGCACATTCAAGGGCTGACCCCTCCCTCCGAATGGCATGAACATAGCATTTAAATAAATGTTGACAACATAACATGTTAAGAACTAATTCATGTGGCGTGTTGGTAGGAGGCTTGGTCTTGATGCTTGGAGGTCACTATTTCAACCCTCATTGATGTTTCCTAGACCTTAACCAAAATTTTGTTGGCCTCCCAAGCTAGGCCATGTGTCATCACGTGGTTGGCCACCTTCCAACCAACCAAATTTATCCAAATCAGAGCCTAGGTACCTACCACATGTTAGCATGCCATTTGCCGAAGGAGCCTGTTGACCAGTCAATCTGCCACATAGGCATGCCCAGTTAGTGCCACATCAACGGTAAGTATTGCTGACTGGGTTGTCACATTTTGCAAAAAATCACATGTTCGGAAAAGCGAACAAAACATGATTCTAGGATCTTACTGAGTCTGTTTCGCGCAAAATGAGTTGTGCCAGATTCAGGATGACGAGCACTACGTGTTCGTTCAAGTTCCACACCAATCCAACAAATTTGAATTTTGAGCTATTTTTTTGAGCACCTAATCACGAACTGATGGAATGTGATTATTACCCTGTATATGAGGCATTTGTACGTTAGCTACATTTGCATGCATTGCACTAGTATACATTTGGAATTTTCCCATGAATTGCACTAAATTGTGATCATCTTCAAACCATCTGGCGGAAGTGCTCTGTAATGATGGTTTGAAGATGACCACAAACTGTGTAGCAAAAATTAGTCTTCTGCAGGTGGTGGTTTAAGGAAGACCACCAACCAAACATGCTCATGGACCATTACTTTGTATCTGGCTACAACGACGAATATGGCTATGGTTGACTCTAGCAGTTGGCTCTGGTTTAGGTTATGGCATAGGCTCGCTTGATTTGGATTTGATTTGGTAACCAACCATCAATTCCCCCCTTATTAGATACAAGCTAAGAATATGAAGAAATATCAACTGCAATACATGTCAATACTCGATAATGAACTCTAAAGTTTAATCAAAATATCTTCTTAGTTGTTGAAACCCTTTTCCAAGAAGTGATCCATCCAAGGTGAATCGTTTTTCTTGCAGGAGGTTTTTTTCTGGAACATTTGTTTGTGTGATAAGTATTTTTACCACAATGGTAAAATGGGTGAAGATTGAAACACTGATATTTCACCTGGACAACTTAATTATAATGTTGGCATCTACAAATCTGACATGGTTGTGGAATAGAAGTAGGAATATGTGGAGATGAACCATCTTGAAGAAACCTAGCACTCTGAAGCTTGATGGGTTTGGAGTAGTTTGGAGTGTAAAGGAAACATCCATGTCATATCCAATATTGGTTTTGTTTTGGTTTCTAATAAGTTCTTTCTAATGCCTAATGATGGGTTTGAGAAGTGCAACTTAAACTTTTACATCTTTATGCAAAACTACTCCTGAAATGGGCTCACTAAGATGATTAGGTGTTTTCTTCTAATAAGAGTATGTCTCATAATGACAACTTTTTTCTTTTTGTAGCTGAGATTTGGGTTGGAGAGACTCTATTTTCTCTTGTGCATCTTGTAGACATATTTTAATATAAAAAAGAGTGGCTTGATAACTCTAATACTCCATCAGCCATTTTTCTAAGTTTTTCGATTGAAGACCATTAGTTAATTTGAACTATAGAGGTGTGATCAACCCAAATGAAGTACTTATACTACCAAAGAAATTTGTAAAACACATCCCCCTTAACCTTGAGGATGTGATTTCTTTGATAACCCAATTTCCCTAATTCATTCAAGGAAATTGGGCGATAAAAAAATTTATTTGGACTTCTTCTAGGTTTTCAAAACTCAATTTGGATGCGATCATCAACTTTTTCTTAGAGAGACTTGTCCAATGACATAAATTTTGTCACAATCAAACTCTAGGATTTCAAATTATGTTGTTTTTAAGCCTTATTAATTTAAAGATACTCTCTCACTTTCTTGCCACGTGGCACCTGCAAAACCACCGTAGCCAAGACTTTCTTTATAAATTTCCTAAATTTGAACTGTCATCGAATTGGACATGAAATTTGAAAAGTAAGTGACCACTCTGAGCCTATGCAGTAGAGGTTATATGTGTGTGTGTGTGTGTATCAAAGAGGAAGGATTACTTTCATATAACCATCGGCTCAAGCCCCTTTTATATTAGCCATAGAGTCCACAACTCTTAAGCTTTCCGCTCTCAGATTGTGACCACCAGCAAGACCTTGGCCCTAGCCCTTTTATTCCTTTGTGCCATACTTTATCTGCCCGGGACACATAAGTTATGTCGTGGGTTTCGTCTGTGAATCACACCAGCCCACCACATTTCCTTCTATGCATCACGTCATTGTTGATTCATCCTAGCTCTCCCTTTTTCATTGCAAAAAGGAATACCTCTGGGAAACATAATTTGTGACGGGAAATTTCCCATCAACTATTGCTCCAATTCCTCCATCTAAGTGGGACATGCCTCAGTCCTTCTAACAGTGTGACATACCTTTCTGCATGGGAAATTTTTTCTCCTGCCATTTAATGTGTGGGTTCCAACTCACCAGACCTCCTTCATGAAACCAACTTCGTTAGGTCATCTTGGTCTTAATCATCTTGGCATTCCCTTCATGTGATTCCCTTTGAAATTCTAGGGATATGACCTCTGAGATATGTGACCCTTGATGCTTTCCTTTACAATGCATTTACTTGGGCCCCAACTCTATAGCCACTTCCACAATAGTAGCAGACATCATCATCATGGTCCTTGTCATCTCGACAATTCTCCTCACATTCTCCCCTTCGATCTTCCAAGAATGAGACCTCAGGGACTCATCACCCTAGTGTTTTCGTTATTCAATATTTGACGCAAATTCAACCTGCCCAACATATTCCACATTTATGTTAGTGTTGTAAGAACTGAATGCACATAATCATGTTTTTAGCATGAGTAAACACTGGGAAAGACATGACAACCTATGCTTATTGGTTAAACCTGAAACCCAATTGTTGAGTTGAAACAATAAAGCACTTTGAACACAAAAGGTCCTTAAAGGAATACCTGTGTCAACCCTCCATCACTAATAAAACTAATTAGTATGACTGATATTTTGAGGTGTAGGACCTGATTGTAATAAATGTAAATCATTTCTTATACTAATGGTTGTGTGCAGGAGGGGGAATCAACTCAT
>Ga0139314_100581_pt1 | contig 10139 bp, 3 predicted proteins | sample In2P11_FD_99376 | JGI IMG/M metagenome (GOLD analysis project Ga0139314, IMG submission 99376)
TTTATTTATTTATTTTAACTCATGATTATATATTTTTTCATATCTTACTCATTTTTTATTTATTAGTTAATTTTGATTAATATTGTTGATTTCTTTCACTTTGTTAAAATTTGGGTTATGAATAGGTATTATTTTTATTATATAAGAATAGTAATTAATATTAGATAACTAAAATTAGAAATAATGTAATGTTAGGAATAGTTAAAAATTAGATTATTAATTTATTAATTTATTAATTTATTAATTATTTATTTTAATTAATGTATAGATTCCTATAATGTTCCATTTTTAGTATTAAAATATTTGACTTAGTGACTCTGAAAGAACTTAACTTTGCATCTATCCTATAAATATTTGAGGTGTTGGATCTTTCTCTCCATCTTTGTCATGATGATTAACCTCAGTAGACATTTTGAAACCCATAGATCTTAAGTTGTCAATGTGATTTTTATGGAAGATTGTTTTCAAATAATTAATCATAGAAGCCTCCAATCTCATATTTGAATGATTTATTTGGAAAGTAGAGATAGCTTGTTTATGTTATTGTTGGTATGATTTGATAGAGCTATATTTGAGGGTATGATGTTGTTATTGATTTGGTAAGCTAGGGTTTAAATTATAGATACTTTTATGTTGACATTTTGTATAGATAGAGTTTCTGGGACAACATATCTATGTTTGTAATGGTGACTTGGTGGTACAACATTTTTATTAATGACAAGGACACCGTGAGTTCTAGTATTAGTGGATGGATGTAATGATTGAGGAGAGGAAGAACAAGAGTGTTATTGATAGTATTGGTTGAGAAATGTATTCAATGTGATATATCTTATTCTTTTATCTTGTATATTCAAGGTGGTAGGGTGTTGCAAGGTGGAGATTGGAATCTCCTTCACGTTGAAGCCTAAGAACACCTAGGGGTGAAAGTGTGGTGCTTGGACAAGTTGGAACTTGTAGGGTGTTAGAGCATCCTTGTAGTTGGACCTAGTAAATGAGGGTGTTGGTGTGTCCTTGTAATTGGAGCTAGTAAATCAAGGTGTTAGAGTATTGAATATTCTTTTTGTTGGATTTGATAAATCTAGCGGTTAGAGCCACTTTTCCTATGTTAATAGAGAATACTAGAAGTTGGATATTGTTATTGGTGTAATCTCTAAAGAACTATATTAAAAGTATTTGGTAGCTTTTCTCTAAGAAGGGTTTCCACCTAAAAAAATCTAGTGTACTATCTTTCATGTTGTGCAATGTTGAATGGTGCTGTCAAAAGTGATGCCAATTTATGTTTTTTTTATGCGAATGTTATTTAATGCTTTGAATATTAAAAGTTAACTAATTGAAGTGAAATACTAATTCACACCCCCTCTAACTATTTCAAATACTAATATACTAAACCTATAGTCATTTATCATTTATTTAACTTATATGAATCAACTAATTTATGAACTAGAAATCATGGATATATTTTAGTGAATAAAAAATGTACATATATTGTTAGTCCATATGTGGAATTAATTATCAACCTTAAACCTCCACAAACTTAAATTTTGTAAACATAGAAAATATATATATGTTTTAGTGAATACAAAATCTACATACATTCTAGTCTATATATTAGATTAATTATCAACCTTAACATCTTACCTTCTCAAACATAACTTTTATAAATATCTTCTTCTTTTGGATTTTCATATTATAAATGAAATTTTTATAATAGGAAATAGAACTAAGTGGTTCACCAGCTTTATGTCCACATCCTTATATACATATAACAATTAAAAATTTACATTAACAAAATCCATAAATCTAGAGTACAAATCTTCTTGACAAAGTTAATCAAAATACTAAGTTTGTAATACTAATGCATACAATTATTTAAAAATACAATAAAACATGAGAAAGATATCAAACTTAATGGATTTTAACTAACAAAATTGGAAAAACAAACCTATAAAACACCCATGTTCTCATTATTTAGCTAAAAGTAATCAACTAAAACAAGTGATCAATTATCATTTAATGGGGATAGAGGGAAATTTAAATGAAAAAATCCTACCCTCAAAATTGTATTCAAAATTAATATAATCAGATAGTAAAAATTTTGTTCACCACCAAGAAAGACCAATTTGAATAATTATTTAAAAAATATTAACATAACCTATCATATAAATATATGAATAATTTTTAATATGAAATTTAAATATATATATTTATTTTTAAAAATTTAAAAATTTTGAAAAAAAATAAAAATAAACTCTACATATATCTCTATAATCTCTGCAAGTTTGACATCACAGAAAGCTCACATTAAATAATCAAGATAAAAATATTCAAGCTTTCTTTTATACTCAAGCAGGCTACTAAACGGGCTGCCAAGAGCTTCGTCGTGGACACCGAAAAAAAAGATTCAGTGTCTGGACTGAATGAAATTCCAGTTATCTCCCCAAACAAATCAATTTCCTGGCTCTTGTTATGCATGTGCTTTGTATCAAATATATGGACAAAATCACCTTGCTCTGCCATGGTCATAAACTGTCCATCTGACGAGAACTTGATAGATCTTATGGCAGCCATGTTCCCCTTCAGAACTTCAAGAGTGGTTGAGGTGTTTCTAACATCCCAGAGTCTGCATGTTGTGTCTTGGTTCCCAGTAGCAAATACTGTACCTTCTGGATGCCAGGCAGAGGCAAAGGAATAATCTGAAAGAAATCCATCAACGTTGTCCCCAACGACAACAAAGAACTTGTTATCAGGACTTACAGAAGCACGATTAACTGCCCAGGGAAAGGAGAAGTGCAGAAGCGATGCAAATTCATTACTTAGATTAAATAATCGCACACCACAATCATTAGATGCAGTGATTAAGCGAGTTGCGGCACCAGGACTCTCGTAAATCTCTACCGAATTCGTACTGGCATTGTCGCCAACTTCATTTTCAGAGATCTTCGAACAATAACTGACATCTTTCATACGCAAATACTTATAGATAAGCTCTCCCCCATACCCGCCAACCACAAGTAAATTATTTTTGGCCGTCATGCTCGTAATCTGGATTTGTCTGAAACCAGCCAGGGCAGCCCCTGGATGCCTTTCGGATGCAACGACTGGGCCACTCACATTAAGAAATTTAGTTCGTCTACGACTTAGCGCAGACCAGTGGAAAAATGAATAAGCCGACGAAAGGTACACATCGTGCCTTGATGTTGCCCACACCAATTCCGTTAGCTGAAAGTCTGAATATGTAGGTTTCACTGATTTCGTATTTCTCTGAAATTCGTAAAAATTCCCTCCTCGGAAATTTGCACAAATCTTATCTAGTTGATATTGAGGAACATGCCTTATAATTTTATACACTTTCATGTTATATTCTCTGTATTTCTGCCTTCTCGTGTTTGTCCACTGCCATTGAATTCCTTGAATATCCTCTCCTCTTCTAACTTCCGCACCAGAAGTGTCATCCTCTTCATCATCTTCTTTGACATCAGAAGCAACGTCTGAATCTTCATCAGAAATAATCATTCCGGGCTCATACTCATCTGACTGGGCCATATCTCAATACCCTTTCCGAAACACCGCTGAGTATGGTATCCTTCTCTACGAACACTGCTGAATATGTTGTCCTCCCCTTTTCGAAAAAAAACACCGCTGAGTGTGATACACCGTCCCGCTGAGTATGCTGTCTTTCTCTACGATACGGTAGGGTGGCTTTATATACAACTAGTGTTACACTCAACTATAACGGGTTATCATGATGTTTTGGGTAAATTTAATTTGGTGAAGTGATCCATATTTTTGGAAACATCATTGAGTTTTATCCATGGTATTCAAATTAAAAAAATAAATCAGTGGACACGTGAGTTTTGAGGATAACTCATTATGGTGGGATATGAGATTTTGTCCAGCGTTTATTAATCACATATTTGAAAATGTCTTTTAGATAACTGGCAGCTATAGCTTTTAGTTACCTATGTGTATAAGGAAGGAATCGTTTAAGTGGCTAAAAATTAAAAGAAAACAAAATATTTTGAGTGTAAAAAGAGTTATGGTTTTTCGGCATGTCAAGTCATGGTAGTGACCCATGGTATTGTAACAGAGTCTATTTACAATTAGTAATACCCATGTTAAAGTAGGAAAGAATATTCATAGTTAACAATCTTGTTATTGTATGTATTAAATTTTTATGTGATTATTAATTAAATTTAAATATGGTTACAAAATTATTATTTTAATTTATATGGTAAAATGAATCTTAATTTATAGTTATTCTTTATATGTTATATATTTTGCTGTTATATGTTTATTTAAAAAAATGTTCATAATTTTATTATTAAAAGAAAAATTACAATATAACAAATTAAATTTTATATTTTTATGACTTTTAATTTTTGATTAATAAGCGCCTGCAAACTTTAATATTTATAACAAACTTACAATAACAATATTTTCTAACTATAGATATTCACCTAGCTTTACCATAAATATTATTAACTTGTAAATAAGATTTATTACAATACTATGGGCCATACCATGGTGTATCAATACAACATGCCTAAAAGCGATATCTCATTTTACAATCAAAATAATTTATAAATATTTCATTTTAATTTAATTTTATCACTTATTTCGGCTAAGAGACACTTTCCAACCCCGGTATAGAAGAGATGTTGTTTATTGGTATGTTATGGTATCTAAACATTTTGACTCCATCAAACTATATAAAAATCAAAGTAAATATAAATATAATTATTAATTAAACATTTTGATATATAAGGTAAAAATTAAATTAAATTAAAAAAATTATTATAATTATTAATTATTAATTATTAAACCATCTTAAATTTATCTTAACTCTAAATATATCACTCTGTTTTGCACATAAAAAAAGGTCTTCACCTCCAGAGATTTGATCCCTCTCGACATGGATTCAGAGTTAAGATGGATCTAGGTTGGTTATTAATTGAGCCAACATTTAAATGTTTACAGTCACTTAAAAACAAACAGTAGACATCTTCTGCATATTGGGCTTTGTATGACTTTCAATATTTTATTATTTTTTAATTAATATGACATTTAAAGGTTTACAAACATTTACACTACTACAACATTGTCCCCATACAGGTTTTGTTAGATCTTTATAACTATGATTTGTATTTTTCTTATACAAATCAGCCCTAAAAAGGAAAATCAAAAGGAAAAATATTTGAAATTTAAATTTATTTTTCCCTCCAAAAGACAAGTTGGCTCCTCATCAAGTTCAGCTCACCTTAGCTCAACAATCAGACCACTTTGTGCATCTTCCATCACTATAAAAGGTCATTTGACCTCCTCTTTTCACATAATTTTGACCATAAAAAGGACAAATCGAGGGACAAAAAGGATGAATTTGAGGCAAAATAAGAGGATCCAAATTCAGGGAAACACGACCAGTTTCTAAGTACCAAACTGAAGTTATGGGTAGAAGGTTGAAATTTTAGGAGACTAAAGTTTCAGGAGGATGTATTTATCTCAATTTGACGTGGGTTTGATTACTAGTTAGTTTGACTTTATTTTTTAGTGAAAATATCAAATTGTTTCTTTTGTTGAATTGAATAAGTTCTCAAAAAAAGGTTCTTGGTTTTTTCTTTCATATGGATTTTCAAATGATAAACTTTGTCTCTTGTGTTTGGTTGTATCTTCATGTTTCTACTACCATTATTGTTTTTTAATGTTGAAGGTTTTCTATGTTTAATTTCTCAATAATCAATGTGACACAAGATAAATTGACAGATATATCATTAGAAGTAATTACTAGTCTAGAGAATCATGAAAACTCAATATAATATGATAGCAGGTCAAAAGAGAGCCACTAAAAAAACTTGAATAAATCTAATGTTACATTTTAAAATGATGAAGGAAAATATCTATCTAATACATATCTTTGACCTATAATTATGTATGAAATAAGGGAGGATTAACATCCTAATCCAAACTCTAAATGGAGGCTCTCATCCAAAGTATTGTCACCATTTTAAGGAGGATCAAAGTCCTCCCCATCTCAAGTATTTATGCGAGTCCGAACTCTCTTTGTAACAAGAAATGAATCCCTCACCCATGTTTTGTAAGGAATGAAACCCTAATTGCACATACTTTTTAATATGGACACATTAAGTTGATTTTAATCTTGTTCATTGAAATATGTGATAATAGTCTATTCTATGAAAAGATTAGGGATGGTTATAAGTTTCCCTTGCCCTAAGTTCACAATCGCAAGATGACTAAATAAGAGGCCTAAGTATGACATCAGAGATGCCATGTTTATTGCTCTTTCTTAGGACCAAATTAATATTTAGTGGAATCCAAATTAATGGGCATAAGAAAGCCAAATTAATGACATCAGAGGTTCAAGTATAATCCTTAAGCATCACATCTTGAGGTCAAGTTTCTCTTAGAGGTTATTTTCTTAACCATGAGGAGGCTCAAAGATATCATTCGGACCAACAACATGAATCTTAGAAAGACCTCACACACCTCATGGACATATGTTTTTGATGATCTTGGTCTATTGCAAAAAGGGTAATAAATTTATTAAAGAATGTATTGAAGGTTCATATGACAAGGGTCTAGAACCAATTGAAGGATGAATTATGGACTGTAAGAGAATTTTGGAAACAACGCTAGGCCTAATATGGTAGTCAAAAGAAATCAATTAAGAGGATGACACTTCTGGTGCGGAAGTTAGAAGAGGAGAGGATATTCAAGGAATTCAATGGCAGTGGACAAACACGAGAAGGCAGAAATACAGAGAATATAACATGAAAGTGTATAAAATTATAAGGCATGTTCCTCAATATCAACTAGATAAGATTTGTGCAAATTTCCGAGGAGGGAATTTTTACGAATTTCAGAGAAATACGAAATCAGTGAAACCTACATATTCAGACTTTCAGCTAACGGAATTGGTGTGGGCAACATCAAGGCACGATGTGTACCTTTCGTCGGCTTATTCATTTTTCCACTGGTCTGCGCTAAGTCGTAGACGAACTAAATTTCTTAATGTGAGTGGCCCAGTCGTTGCATCCGAAAGGCATCCAGGGGCTGCCCTGGCTGGTTTCAGACAAATCCAGATTACGAGCATGACGGCCAAAAATAATTTACTTGTGGTTGGCGGGTATGGGGGAGAGCTTATCTATAAGTATTTGCGTATGAAAGATGTCAGTTATTGTTCGAAGATCTCTGAAAATGAAGTTGGCGACAATGCCAGTACGAATTCGGTAGAGATTTACGAGAGTCCTGGTGCCGCAACTCGCTTAATCACTGCATCTAATGATTGTGGTGTGCGATTATTTAATCTAAGTAATGAATTTGCATCGCTTCTGCACTTCTCCTTTCCCTGGGCAGTTAATCGTGCTTCTGTAAGTCCTGATAACAAGTTCTTTGTTGTCGTTGGGGACAACGTTGATGGATTTCTTTCAGATTATTCCTTTGCCTCTGCCTGGCATCCAGAAGGTACAGTATTTGCTACTGGGAACCAAGACACAACATGCAGACTCTGGGATGTTAGAAACACCTCAACCACTCTTGAAGTTCTGAAGGGGAACATGGCTGCCATAAGATCTATCAAGTTCTCGTCAGATGGACAGTTTATGACCATGGCAGAGCAAGGTGATTTTGTCCATATATTTGATACAAAGCACATGCATAACAAGAGCCAGGAAATTGATTTGTTTGGGGAGATAACTGGAATTTCATTCAGTCCAGACACTGAATCTTTTTTTTCGGTGTCCACGACGAAGCTCTTGGCAGCCCGTTTAGTAGCCTGCTTGAGTATAAAAGAAAGCTTGAATATTTTTATCTTGATTATTTAATGTGAGCTTTCTGTGATGTCAAACTTGCAGAGATTATAGAGATATATGTAGAGTTTATTTTTATTTTTTTTCAAAATTTTTAAATTTTTAAAAATAAATATATATATTTAAATTTCATATTAAAAATTATTCATATATTTATATGATAGGTTATGTTAATATTTTTTAAATAATTATTCAAATTGGTCTTTCTTGGTGGTGAACAAAATTTTTACTATCTGATTATATTAATTTTGAATACAATTTTGAGGGTAGGATTTTTTCATTTAAATTTCCCTCTATCCCCATTAAATGATAATTGATCACTTGTTTTAGTTGATTACTTTTAGCTAAATAATGAGAACATGGGTGTTTTATAGGTTTGTTTTTCCAATTTTGTTAGTTAAAATCCATTAAGTTTGATATCTTTCTCATGTTTTATTGTATTTTTAAATAATTGTATGCATTAGTATTACAAACTTAGTATTTTGATTAACTTTGTCAAGAAGATTTGTACTCTAGATTTATGGATTTTGTTAATGTAAATTTTTAATTGTTATATGTATATAAGGATGTGGACATAAAGCTGGTGAACCACTTAGTTCTATTTCCTATTATAAAAATTTCATTTATAATATGAAAATCCAAAAGAAGAAGATATTTATAAAAGTTATGTTTGAGAAGGTAAGATGTTAAGGTTGATAATTAATCTAATATATAGACTAGAATGTATGTAGATTTTGTATTCACTAAAACATATATATATTTTCTATGTTTACAAAATTTAAGTTTGTGGAGGTTTAAGGTTGATAATTAATTCCACATATGGACTAACAATATATGTACATTTTTTATTCACTAAAATATATCCATGATTTCTAGTTCATAAATTAGTTGATTCATATAAGTTAAATAAATGATAAATGACTATAGGTTTAGTATATTAGTATTTGAAATAGTTAGAGGGGGTGTGAATTAGTATTTCACTTCAATTAGTTAACTTTTAATATTCAAAGCATTAAATAACATTCGCATAAAAAAAACATAAATTGGCATCACTTTTGACAGCACCATTCAACATTGCACAACATGAAAGATAGTACACTAGATTTTTTTAGGTGGAAACCCTTCTTAGAGAAAAGCTACCAAATACTTTTAATATAGTTCTTTAGAGATTACACCAATAACAATATCCAACTTCTAGTATTCTCTATTAACATAGGAAAAGTGGCTCTAACCGCTAGATTTATCAAATCCAACAAAAAGAATATTCAATACTCTAACACCTTGATTTACTAGCTCCAATTACAAGGACACACCAACACCCTCATTTACTAGGTCCAACTACAAGGATGCTCTAACACCCTACAAGTTCCAACTTGTCCAAGCACCACACTTTCACCCCTAGGTGTTCTTAGGCTTCAACGTGAAGGAGATTCCAATCTCCACCTTGCAACACCCTACCACCTTGAATATACAAGATAAAAGAATAAGATATATCACATTGAATACATTTCTCAACCAATACTATCAATAACACTCTTGTTCTTCCTCTCCTCAATCATTACATCCATCCACTAATACTAGAACTCACGGTGTCCTTGTCATTAATAAAAATGTTGTACCACCAAGTCACCATTACAAACATAGATATGTTGTCCCAGAAACTCTATCTATACAAAATGTCAACATAAAAGTATCTATAATTTAAACCCTAGCTTACCAAATCAATAACAACATCATACCCTCAAATATAGCTCTATCAAATCATACCAACAATAACATAAACAAGCTATCTCTACTTTCCAAATAAATCATTCAAATATGAGATTGGAGGCTTCTATGATTAATTATTTGAAAACAATCTTCCATAAAAATCACATTGACAACTTAAGATCTATGGGTTTCAAAATGTCTACTGAGGTTAATCATCATGACAAAGATGGAGAGAAAGATCCAACACCTCAAATATTTATAGGATAGATGCAAAGTTAAGTTCTTTCAGAGTCACTAAGTCAAATATTTTAATACTAAAAATGGAACATTATAGGAATCTATACATTAATTAAAATAAATAATTAATAAATTAATAAATTAATAAATTAATAATCTAATTTTTAACTATTCCTAACATTACATTATTTCTAATTTTAGTTATCTAATATTAATTACTATTCTTATATAATAAAAATAATACCTATTCATAACCCAAATTTTAACAAAGTGAAAGAAATCAACAATATTAATCAAAATTAACTAATAAATAAAAAATGAGTAAGATATGAAAAAATATATAATCATGAGTTAAAATAAATAAATAAA